>VFSW01007301.1_pt1 | contig 16060 bp, 13 predicted proteins | sample 5358111 | NCBI WGS metagenome assembly VFSW01 (sample SAMN11554181, study PRJNA540505) | mine drainage metagenome | isolation source: sediment from site ElyBrook_90M | place: USA: Ely Copper Mine, Vershire, VT | collected 2017 | reverse complement strand
TAATAAATTAACATGCAAAAAGCGTTCATTTTGATTTTTGTTGTCTTGTTCATTGTGGTCGTTGGAGAACTGAGTTATTATTTCTTTTTTCTTCTCTCAAGAACACCTGTTGCCGTCGCTACTCACGTTTCTCCCACCATTATCACCTCATCGGTACCGACAGCCGCGAAGACAATTCCGACGCCGATCACTTCGAAAAATGACATCACCGCTATTTACCAGAAACCCGGCGATGCGGCCGGCCGCTCCATCCTTCCAAAGATGGACCTACATTGACGGTTCGGCATTGCCACCGGATCCAAACTTTGCATGTAGCGGCGTAACAACAAGGACATGACTCGCCACTCCATCACCCTCCTCTCCGTCCGCATTGACAACGTCACTTACGCCGACGCGATGGCGCGCGTGCAAACCTTCCTGCGCGAACCCGGCTTGCACCAAATCGCGACCGTCAACCCGGAGTTCGTCGTGATGACGCAGACGAACGCGGAATTTAGGCGCGTGCTGAACACCACCGCACTCAACGTCCCCGATGGCGTTGGCTTGCTGTGGGCATCGCGGCATTTGGGCACACCGCTGCGCGAGCGGGTCACGGGACAAGAGATGGTGGATCGCATCACGGCGCTGGCGGCGGAACACGGGCACCGCGTCTTTTTTCTCGGCGCGCGCGAAGGGATTGCCGAACGCGCTGCGGCAGCGCTCGCGGCAATGCATCCGCGCTTGCAAATCGCCGGCTGTTACGCCGGCTCGCCCGCGCGTGAAGAGGAAGACAACATCGTCGCGCGCGTGAACGCGGCGAACGCGCAGATTCTTTTCGTCGCGTACGGTCCGCCGAAACAAGAGCTGTGGATCGCGCGGAACGCGGCGCGGCTCGCTCCGCGCGTTTCAGTCGCGATGGGCGTCGGCGGCACGTTCGACACGCTGGCGGGCATCGTGCCGCGCGCGCCGCAGTGGATTCGCAATGCCGGCTTTGAGTGGACCTACCGCTTACTGCGCGAGCCACGGCGATTCAAGCGGCAATTGGCGATTCCGTACTTTATGTGGCTGGTGGTGACGCGGGGAAAATCGGAACACGAAGACCGCGAAAGGAGACAAAAACCGCGAAAGGAGTAATATGCCCCTTTCGCGGTTTTCGCGCTTGTCGCGGCTATCGCGTTCCAAGAACTTAATTCTCTGCTACGAGCTTGTATCCCTGCCCGCGCGCGGTGGTTAGTCGCTGCGGCTTGCTTGGATTCTCTTCGATTTTTTCGCGCACCCAGCGAATGTGCACGTCAAGTGTCCGCGTGTCGCCGAGATAATCGGTCTCCCACACCTCTTTCATCAGCGTCTTGCGCGTCACCGTCTGCCCCGCGCGGCTCATCAGAATTTTCAAAAGCCCAAACTCTTTCGGCGTCAGCGGGAAATTCTTGCTGCCACGCGCCAATCTGCGTTTCTCCAGATCGAGCGATAGATGCCCCACTGTCAACAAGCGCGGCGGTTTTTCATCGATCGCGTTCTTGACCCGCGCCACCAGTTTCCGCGCGGCGATCGGCTTGTGCACGATGCCTGCCGGCGCGATCCCGCTTTCGATTTTGGCGTTCGGCTGGGTGATCAAAACAATCGGGGCGAACGATTCAGCGTGGAGTTTCTTGCACAGACTTTTGCAATTCAAGCGCGGCGATGTCGCGTCGACAATCACCGCGTCGAGGTGGTGTGTTTTTGCCGCAGCGTGCGCCTGTCGACCGCTGTGCGCGGTCAGGATCGTGAATTCTCGCTTGCTGAAAAAACTCGCGTATGAAGTGGTTGTCGGCTTGTCATTGCCCACAATCAAGACGGTGGCTGACATCGAGTGACTCCCCTGAGGCGTCCGAAGACGATTCTATTATACTCAAGTGCTTTAAGATTGGCAAGCGCACTCCGCGATTTAGGATTTTGCATCGCCGCGACAAAAAGAAATCAGAAATCGTCGATTGAAAATTCTAAATTGACCTTTGGGATTGTCGATGTTATAATCGCGCCACCGATGAAAACCTTCGTGATTCTTCCGACCTACGATGAAGTCCGGAATCTAGGTCCGATGGTCGAACAACTTTTATCGCTCCCCATTGACGACCTCAATCTTCTGATTATCGACGACAACTCCCAGGACGGCACCGGCAAACTCGCCGATGCGCTGCGCGACCAGAATCCCAATCGCGTTTGGACGATGCACCGCCCCGGCAAGATGGGGCTGGGCACCGCGTACATCACCGGCTTTCGTTGGGCAATCGAGCACGGCGCGGACAGCATCATTCAAATGGACGCCGATTTTTCCCACTCTCCCGCGTACTTGCCGCAGTTCATTTCCAAAATGGACAAGTTCGATGTCGTCGTCGGCTCGCGCTATGTGCCCGGCGGCAAACTCGATCCGCGCTGGAGCGGCTGGCGCTACTTGCTTAGCAAGTGGGCGAACAGCATCTGGGTGCGCCTGATCCTGGGAACGCAAGTGCGCGACGCTACCGCCGGGTTCAAATGCTGGAGCCGTCGCGCGCTCGATCGCATTGCGCTGGGCAGCATTCGCTCCAACGGTTATGTGTTTCAAGTCGAGATGGCGTACCTGTGCGAGAAACTCGGCTTCAGTATCCTGGAGTGGCCCATCTATTTTGAGGATCGCCGCATCGGTAAATCAAAAATGACGGTGCCGGTAAAACTAGAAGCCGCGTGGCGCGTGTTTGAGATCCGCTTGCGCTACGGCGGACTGAAAAAGATTTCGCGAGTCGAGTATCAGCGTGAACCGGCGTGATGGACTGATCGTTCTCGCGTTCTTCGCGCTCGCCGCGATTTTTTTTGCCCCGGTCGTTCTTGGCGGCGCGTCGCTCGTCCCGTTCGATAACCTGTTTCGCTTTCCGCCGTGGAGCGCATTCGCCGCGCAGTTCGGCGTGACGACGCCGCACAATGAACTGGTCAGCGACCTCCTGCTGGAGAATTACGCCTGGAAGAAATTCATCGTCGAATCCCTGCAGGCGCGCGAAATTCCGCTGTGGAATCCATACCTCTTCGCCGGCGTGCCCTTCCTCGCCGCCGGGCAGAACTCGGCGCTCTACCCCTTTAGTCTCCTGTTCTACATCCTGCCGATTGATCGCGCGTTCGGCTATTTCGTCGCGCTGCAACTTGTCATCGCCGCGCTGACGATGTTCGCGTTCGCGCGCGTGCTCGGTCTCAGCCGATTCTCCGCGAGCATCAGCGCGATCGTCTATGCGTTCAGCGGTTTTTTCATCGTCAGCACCGCGTTCCCGATGATCATCAGCGCCGCCGCGTGGCTGCCGGCAATTCTCGCCTGCATCGAACTGATCGTGCGCGGCAAGAACAGCGCGCGGCAAATTCTGTTCGCGCTCGTCGGCGCGATCCTCCTCGGCATTCAATTCCTTGCCGGGCACATTGAGATTTCGATCTATGTACTGATCGTCGCCGCGTTCTACGCGCTGTGGCGAGGATTGCAGACCTTCCCAATTTTCAAGATCTGGAAGGTCTGGTCGCTCGTCGCGCTGATGACCGCCATCGGCATCGCGCTCGGCGCGGTGCAACTGATTCCGCTGTACGAATTGGTGCAGAGTAATTTCCGCAGTGGTTCGGTCACGTATCAGGACGTGATTGGCTGGGCGTATCCCGTCCGTCAGATCGTCACATTTTTCATTCCCGATTTCTTTGGCAACCCAACCGCGCATTCTTACTTTGACGTTTTCGATTTCACAAACCACGCCGCGCCATTCGGCACGATCTTCTGGGGCATCAAGAATTATGTCGAAGCCGGCGCGTACGTGGGCATCCTGCCGCTGCTGCTCGCGCTCATCGCCATCGTCTCGACAATCACATTTTACGTATCACATCACGCGTCTCCCGTCACTCGTCACTCGTCACTCGTCGCTTTATTCGCGACGCTTGCAATTCTCTCCCTTCTCTTCACCTTCGGCACGCCGCTGTACGCGCTGCTGTTTTACTTTATGCCCGGCTTCAACCAACTCCATACGCCGTTCCGCTGGGTGTTTCCATTCACGCTGAGCGTGGCAGTGCTGGCAGGCATTGGCGCGGAAGTTCTGGCAGATAGAGATTGGAAATTGGAGATTGGAAAACTGAATCTCCAATCTCTAATCTCCAATCTTACTTTGCTCATTGGCATCCTCACGCTCGCCGCGCTCGCGATCTCTCGCGTGCTGCCTGCGCCAACACTCGCGCTTGCGGACCGCCTGCTACGCTCTTCCCATCTCGCGCAACAGGCATTCGACAGCGGGCAGATGTTTTACTCGTACGAGTTCCGCAATGTTTTGGTCTTTGCGATCTTTGTGATCGGCGCGGGCATCGTCCTGCTCACGTCGCGCAGCGCGCGGCAGATTCGCGGCGTTCCGATCTGGCAGCCGCTCGCGCTCGTCGTCGTCATTGCCGATCTGTTCGTCTTCGGCATGGGATTTTATCCGCGCGCCGATCCACGCCTCATCGATTTCACGCCGCCGGCGGTCAAGTTCCTGCAACAGGACACGTCGCTCTATCGCGTCACCAGCTACGACGTCCGCGGCGACGCGAGTCAGAAAGTGTTCAATCCCAATGTCGGAATGTTCTACAACATCGCCGACATCCGCGGCTACGATTCAATCATTCCCAAGCAATACGCCGATTTGATGGGTCTGCTCGCGCCGCAGGACGAGCTGCTCGACAATCGCATCGCGCCGTTCTACAATCCCGATCCGCTCTCATCGCCAATTCTCAATCTGCTGAACGTCAAGTACGTCCTGACGACGCGCCCGCTGCCGAACGCAGGCTATACGCTGGTCTACGACGGCGAGATCAAAATCTACCGCAACGACCGCGTGCTGCCGCGCGTGTTTATGGTTCCGCAGGCGCGCGTGATTCCCGACAGTACCGCGCTGCTCGCGCAGATGAAAACATTCGACCCAGCGCGGGAGGTGCTGCTCGATCAAGACCCCGGCGTCCCGGCAACGGCGGCGTGCGCGTTCAAGCCGGTTTCCATCGACCAGTACACAGGTGATGAAGTGATCGTCCAGAGCAGCCAGAACTGCGCGGGCTGGCTCGTCTTGTCCGATTCGTACTTTCCGGGCTGGCTCGCGCAGCTCGACGGCAACGATGCGCCGCTCTATCGCGCCGATTACAATTTTCGCGCGGTCTACGTTCCTGCCGGCGATCACACGATTCGCTTCAAGTACAGTCCGCTCTCGTTCCGCGTTGGCGGGATCGCCTCGTTCCTCGGCGCGATGATACTGCTCCTGGGATTCGCCTATCTCGGCTGGAGGCGTTTTTACCGCGCCGACGAATCGTCGGCGGTGCAAACAGTCGCCAAGAATTCGCTTCTGCCGATGGCAACTTCGCTCTTGATGAAAGTCATCAGCATTGCGTTCCAACTCATCTACCTGCGTGTGCTGGGTCCCACCGGCGCAGGGCGGTACGCCTGGGCAATCAATCTGTGGTTCTTCGCCAACACCATCACCGACTTCGGTTTGGGCATTCTCGTCACTCGCGAGGTTTCGCGCGACCGCAGCCAAGCCAACAAGTACCTGACGAACACGGTCATTTTGCGCGTGCTCCTGTGGGCGCTTGCGCTAATCCCTTTCGGCATCATCACCGCTGTCTATGTCAAATACTTTGATGTGACGTTTGACACTGCCATTGCCTTCGGGCTTTTGCTCGTCAGCATTCTGCCGAGTACGCTTGCCGCGTCGCTGGCTTTTTTGTTCAACGCCTACGAACGCTTCGAGTACCGCGTCGCCATCGATTTTACGACGCAACTCTTGTCGGTCGCGCTCGGCGTGATCGTGCTGTTGTTCGGTTACGGGTACGTTGGTCTGGCAGCGGTGTCGATCATCACGAATCTCTTCACGCTCACGGCGTTCTACTATCTGGTGCGGCAGACGCTGTTCAAGCCGCGCGTGGAGGTGGATCGCGCGTCGCTGCGGTGGATGATCTCCGAATCGCTGCCGCTAATGCTGAACAATTTGCTCTCCAGTCTATTCTTCCGAATCGACGTGTTCATCCTGCAGCCGATCAAAGGCGACACAGTGCTCGGATATTACAGCACCGCCTACAAATTCATCGACGCGCTCAATTTCATTCCGTCGAATTTCACGCTGGCGATTTTTCCCGCGCTCTCGCGCTACGCCGCGTCCGCCAAAGAAGCAATGCTGCGCGCATACATCCTGTCGCTCAAACTTCTGCTCTGGATCGCACTGCCGATCACCGTCGGCACGATTTTCGTCGCGCGCGAGCTGATCGCGTTCTTCGGCGGCAATGCGTACCTGCCGCAGTCGGCGATCGCGCTCCAGATTCTGATCTGGTTCCTGCCGTTCAGCTTCATCAACAGCATCACCCACTATGTTTTGATCGCGCTGGGGCAGCAGCGTTTCCTCACAAAGGCATTTATCGTCGGCGTCGTGTTCAACGTCGCCGCAAACTTTATCGCGATTCCACCGTTGAGTTATGCCGGCGCGGCGCTCGTCACCATTCTCTCCGAGATCGTTCTGCTCGCGCCGTTCTATTACAGCGTCCGCCAGAACCTCGCGTCGATTCCCTTCTGGTCGATTGTGTGGCGACCCGCGCTTGCGGCGGGCGTAATGGGGCTTGCGCTGTGGTGGCTGGTCGCGACCGTCGGGCTGATCGTCGCGGTGCCGGCAGCGGGAATGCTCTACGTGGTCTTGCTCATCGCGCTGGGCGCGCTGGGCGAAGACGAGCGCGCGCTGCTGCGGCGGCTCGTGCCTGCACGCTGGCATCGGCTCATCCGGATTGCCGAATAAACAGAAAACCGTGCGAAGGTCAGGAACCTTCGCACGGTTTTCTATTATCCGTTTCACGCATCCTGGAACTTTTGGATCTCTTCCTCGATCCGAATTCGCTCCCGATGCAATTCTGCGGTCGGCGCTTTGAGATTGTAGAGATCGATCAGCTGGTTCAGCGCGGCAGCCCGGTCGCGGTACTCGACGCACACGCGCGCGCGTTGCTGCTCGAGTCGCTCATGCTCGGCAATCATCTGGTCGATGGGCAATGCCGTAGCCCGCGCGCGCTGATCGCGCTGTCGCTGCATTTGCCGATGCCACCACGATCCCAGCGCGTGTAGTTCGCGCCGAATCTCCTTGTCGTGCTCGATCCAATCGGGCGCCATGCCGGCGTCTTGCAGCAGTTTGTACGCCAGCCGCCAGTCCTCCGGCGTGTACGGATTCTCGCTCAGATCGAGCGGCTTACCCTTGCCGCGCAAATTCTCAAACTCGCCGCGTTCGATCGCTTCGCGGATTTGTCTTTCAATGGCGCTCTCCCCTTTACGCGCAGGACGTTCTGGCTCAGCCATCGCCTCTTTCCATCCCACAAATGCGAAAAACCCGTCTTCTCGATGAAAACGGGTTTCTGGTCATCCTAGAAACGATCGTGTCGCTCGCGTCCGCCGCCGCCGCCCCCGCGGCGTCCGCCCCGGTCTCCGCCGCCGCGCTCTTCGCGCGGGCGCGCCAGATCGACGCGAATTGTGCGGTCGTGCAGCGTTTGACCATTGATCTGGCTGATCGCCTTTTGCGCGTCTTCGGGCGTCGCCATTTCGACGAACGCAAAACCCTTCGAGCGACCCGATTCGCGCTCAGTCACGACGGTCACGGAAGCGACGTTTGCGACCCCGGCGAACAATTGGCGCAGGTCATCCTCCGTAGTCTGGTACGACAGATTTCCAACGAACAATCTCGTGCTCATTCCAATCTCCTGTTGGATCGTGCAAAACAAGAACGGTTTCGACTGAAGGACGCGCGCCTGATCGCGCTAGGATGGGGTCGCGATTAACCTTCCTCGTGGTCCTGGCGCAGTCGCTGCATGCGCGCGCGGCGACGACCTTTGCGCTCATCCATGCGACGCTGCTCGCCTTTCGGAACGAACCAGCGGCGGCGGCGCAGGTCCTTCATCACGCCGCCTTCCATCACTTCTTTGTTGAAGCGACGCAACAGACTGTCGAAGGACTCGCCTTCTCTTAGTTTGACAGACACAACCGATACACCCTCTTTCTCTTTATGATTTATTACAACGATTGCACAGCAAACCGCCAAGCCCACTTGGCTTGGCGGTCCTTCCGCAGACCCGTGATGCTACACGCCCATCATACCATTTGAATTATGAATTGTCAAATGCAATTTTGCCCGCGCGCCCTCTAGCGCACGGACAAGCCCAGCCACGCCAGGTTCCAATCGCGTCCGCCGTCAAATCCCTGCAAATTGTTGCCGTCGCCATTGCCCTGAACGAGAAAGGTACGCCCATTGTTGCGAAAGATATTGTTCGTCACCTGGTTGTTCGTCGAGTCCAATAAGTGGACTGCGATCGAATTCGATTGGAGCGTGTTGCCGCACAAACAGTTGCCGTACGAACGATAGTCGCCGGGCGGCAGCCACGCATACGCCGTTGGGTCGTACGATTCCGAATAGAAAAACATACCTTCGTTGCTGCTGATGATCTGATTGCCCGAGACGGTGGTGCCGTGACTGTTCGACGAAATGATGCCGTGATTGCTCATCCCGATAATCGTATTGTTCTTGATTTCGTTATCGTGCGCGAAACCGAGCCAGACGCCGTCCAGCCCATTGTGAATCTGGTTGTTGTCGATTTTGTTGCCCGTGCAAAAACTCACTTCGACCGCATTGTAGAGCACCGAGTTGATCGTATTGCCGATAATGGTGTTGTTGTTGCCGCACGGCAGCGCGTGCGCTTTGATAAAGATGCCGTTGCCGTTTCGCCCGGTCACCGTATTATTCGCGATCAGATTGCCGTTCGAACCATTTTGCACGACGATGCCGCCGGCGTCGCAGCCAAAGCCGACCGTGCCCGCGCCCCAGGTGCATTTGCGAACATTGTCCGCCGTCGTATTGCCGGACGCTTCGCTGTTCTGCGTCTGCAAAAAGTTGATGCCCCACGCCGAATTGTTCGACGACGTGTTGCCGCGCACGACGATACCGTTCGAGGAGCGTACATCGATGCCGATCGCCTGATTCAGCGTCGTGTTGTTTAGGATCTGCGAGCTGGTCGTATTGTTCAGTCGAATGCCGCCGCCTTCGGTCATGCCGAGAAATTTTCCAAACCGCGTCGCCGGGTCGGTATCGTCATAGTTATTCGAACTGTCGTTGTTCTGGATCACTAGATGGTCGCCCGCCTCGACATAGATGCCATAGGTGAAATTCGAGACGTGGCAGTTCTGGACCTGGACATACGCCGGGGTTTCCAGATTCAGTAGACCGTACTTGTGAATGGCGATGCCGTAGCCGGTGAAATTCGCGCCGCGGATCGCGTGCCCCGCGCAGTCCAGAACTACATGGCTGGTCTGAACCGAGATGCACTCACCGCTCGCACTCAAGTCATTGCTCAACCGGTAGTTGCCCGATTCATCGATGGTGCCGCACGCCGAAACCGCGTTCCAGGGTACCGGCGTCGGCGGGCGCGGCGTGGGTGAACGCGTGGGCGAAGGAGGCACCGTGGGCGAGGGCGGCAACGTCGGCGTTGGCGTCAGCGATGGCGTCGGCGTGGCAGACGGCGTGAGCGTGTTGGTCGGCGTTGCCGTACGCGTAGGGGTGCGCGTCATTGTCGGCGTCGCAGTGGGCGGAGTGCTGGTCAGCATTGCGATAAAGACACTCGTTGCCTGCGCGACCGCGGTGCGCGCCGCGACGATGCTCTCCGCGCGATCGTACTGATCGACCAGCAGCGCGAATACGCCCATGGCGACCAGACCGACCACCGTCGTTTCGATAACGACGAGAACCGGCAGTGTTTTGTTGCGTGCCGTGCGCGCTTTGATGGTTGCCATCGCCGCAAATTCTAGCACAGCCGGCGCGCGGTGTCAATTCGTCTTATGCAACCATCGTGCGCCAACGCGTTGACACGCTGAGGAAGGCGCGTTATACTTTCGTGAACGAAACGTAATCCATTGGATTGTATGCTACGACTAGTCATCGGCATCGTGATTTTTCTCGTGACGCTAGCCGTCATCGTAGCGCGCCCTCATCGTATCAACGAAGCCATGGCGGCAGGGGGCGGCGCGGTGGTCATGCTGCTCGGTCAATTCATTCGCCCTGCCGAGGCGGTGAGCGTGTTGGCAAACGAGTGGAACGTCTTCGGGTTCTTCCTCGGTTTGATGACCGTGTCAGCGCTCGCGGATGAAGCGGGCATCTTTGAAACGTTCGCCTGGCTGGCGGGCAAATGGGGCAAAGGGTACGCGCGGCGTTTGTATTTCGCCGTGTTTCTGGTCGGAACGCTCATCACCGTATTTCTTTCCAACGATGCCACCGCGCTGATTCTCACACCAGTCGTGTACGCGCTCGTGACGCGTTTGCGCTTGCCAGTGCTGCCGTTTATGTTCGCGTGCACGTTCATCGCCGACACAGCCTCGTTTGTTCTGCCCGTGAGCAACCCCATCAACATTCTTGTCCTCAATTCGTTCCACAGCGACTTGGGAACATTCCTCCGCTACTTGCTGCTGCCCAGTCTCTTCTGCATCGCGTTCAATACGCTGCTCTTTGCGTGGCTCTTTCGCCACGATTTGAACCTACGATACGATCTGTCCGATCTTACGCCCGCGCCATCGGGCAACCGGGGCTTGATCCGTTTTGCCACCGCTGGCTTGGGGATCATCGCCGTAGCCTACCTCGTCGCCTCCGTGGAACAATTTCCGCTCTCGATCGTCGCGCTGAGCGGCGCGGGCATGCTACTCCTCGGCGCGAGGTACTTCCATCGTCTGGATGTGAACAAACTGCGCCGTGAAATTTCATGGTCCTTGTTTGTGTTCATCGGCGGAATGTTTATCGTCGTGCGCGCGGTCGAGAATTTGGGACTGACTGCCGCGTTCGGGAATCGTTTGCTACAACTGGCTGGCGCAAATCCATTGACGGCGATTGCATTGACCGCCGGCAGCACGGCGCTTGGCGCAAACCTAATCAACAACGTACCGATGGCGCTCGTGATGATCTCCGCCGTGCGCGAGATGCTAAGGGTGCCGCTCGGTCATCCGGCGCTGATTTACGCGACGATCTTGGGCGCAGATTTGGGCCCAAATCTGACAACGGTCGGTTCGCTGGCGACCATGCTGTGGCTCTTGATTCTGCGTCGCAAAGGATTAGAGATTTCAACACTCGAATATTTTAAACTCGGCGTGACCGTCGTGCCATTGATGCTTTTGATCGGGTCGCTGCTCATTTGGGTGCGGCTGTAAACACAACGCGGGCGACGCGGTCGTTGGCGGCAAGTCGCGTTATTCGTGAGCCGGGCATCGGAGGAGGCGCAATGGAAATTCTGTGTGCGATCGGCGAACGGCGCGGCGTCGAATTGATTCAGCGAGTCGCGGAAACGCTGCCGAATGATTCGTCGCTGATTTTGCTCCACGTAATTAACACGGGACCACGCCGCGATCTGGAGACGGTTGGGGGACCGTTGCGCCACGTGCCCGTCCGGGAGCACAACGTGGATGCGGCTGAAGAAACGGCAGGACGCAACGCGTTGGAGGAAGCGCTGGCAGCGGCGCGCGCCACTGGATTTGCAGCGGAGACGCGACTGGAGCGCGGCAACCCGGAGCACGTAATCGTCGAGATAGCGCAGCAGGTGAACGCGTCGCTAGTTACGCTGCACGCTCGCGAGAATTTCCACGGGCACCCGCGGCAAGGTCCGCCTTCGGTTGGACACATCGCGCGTTTTGTGCTCGATCACGCGCCGGCTTACGTGTTGCTGTTCCGCGAAAGAACTTGACCGAAATCCGTTCTATGAATCCGCGCGCAGCCGATACCCCACACCAGGTTCTGTGAGAATGTAGCGCGGTCGGGTTGGATCAGTTTCGATTTTGCGGCGCAGGTTACTGATGTTCACGCGCAGAATGTGCGTTTCGCCATCGTAACCCGCGCCCCACACTTGGCGCAGGAGCTGATGATGCGTCAGCACTTTACCGGCGTTGACCACGAGGACGCGCAACACGTCGTATTCTGTGGGCGTCAGTTGCACCTCCCGCCCGGCAACCGTGACGACGCGGCGCGCCAAATCGACTTGCAGTTCATCCGTCGTAAAAACCGGCTCGGTCGACGGCGCGGTCCGCCGCATCGCCACGCGTATCCGCGCCAGCAATTCACCGATGCCGAACGGCTTGGTCAGATAATCGTCTGCGCCCGCGTCGAGCGCAGCGATTTTGTCTTGCTCGTGTTCGCGCACCGAAAGAATCAGGATCGGAATCTTCGTCCACTCGCGCAGCTGCTGCGTGACGGCAATGCCATCCATATCCGGCAGCCCCAGATCGAGAATCACCAAATCCGGACGATGCGCGATGACCGCGGAGAGCGCATCGCGTCCGGTCGCGGCTTCAAAGACTTGATGCCCGTGCGCGCCAAGCGACGCGCGTAGGAACTTGCGGATCGACGCCTCGTCGTCTACCACCAATACGCGCAATCCTAAATCCGTCACGCGACTTGTCCCTTTGCCAGCGGTAACGCCAGCGTGATGGTCGTACCTCCGCCTTCGCGGTTCTCGGCTTTGATGCTACCGCCGTGCGCCTCGACGATGCCCTTGCAAATCGCCAAGCCCAGCCCGGTGCCGTTGACGCCGCCGGGTCGCTGCACGCGATAAAACTTGTCAAAAACGCGCGTCAAGTCTTCGGGCGGAATGCCGATACCGCGATCGGCGATCTGGATTTCCAGGTTCGCGCCTACCAGGCGCGCAATAACCTCGATTGGCTCAGCCGGCGGCGAGTATTTGATCGCATTGTCCAGCAGATTGACCAGCACCTGCACCATCAGCACGAAATCCATCGGCACGAGCGGCAGTTCCGGCGGAACGTGCACGTCTACGCGTCGGTCTTTGAGCGGGACGTTCAAACCGTCGAGCGCGGAGCCGATGACGTCCTGCACGTCGCACGGTTCCTGCTTGGCGTGAATCGCGCCGGCTTCCACCCGCGTCATATCGAGCAGATTGCCCACGAGGTGATTGAGTCGCTCTGCCTCTGCCGACGCGGTATCGATGAGACTCTTGCGCGTGTCACCATCAAGATGTACTCCGTCTTCCTGCAGACTCGAAAGCGCGCCAGTGATCGAAACGAGCGGCGTGCGGAGGTCGTGCGAAATAGAATTGAGCAGCGCGGTTTCAAGTTTCTCGGTCGCTTGCAGCAACTGCGCCTGACGCGCCTGCTCCGCGAGTTGCGCGCGCTCGATCGCCAGCGCTGCCTGGTTAGCAAACGATTCGAGCAGGCGCGCTTGACCTTGCGTAAGATAGGATGACGGATTGGTCGGCTTGACGCCCAAGACACCGACTACGCCGCGCGGCGTCTTGAGGGGACGGCAGTGAATCGGCGCAGCAGGCAGCGTATCCGTACCGCGACCGGCGGGTTCGTTATGCTGGTACGCCCAGGTTGCCACAGCAAATTCGTTTTCGCTGAGTGTAAGACCAGGATTGGCTACGCGCACCTTGAGCGTATCGCCTTCAGGCAGCAAGACGGCGATTTCGCGGCTGAAGGTTTGGTTGACATGCTTGATGACGGCTTGCAGGATTCCTTCAATGCCGCTCATCGCCGCGAGATCGCGCGTGAATTCGTAGAGTTCCGCGGTCTGCGCCTCGCGCTGCTGCGCCGCGTCGGCTTGTTCACGGACGCGAACGGTGAGCGCGCTGATCACCAAGCCAACAATCAAAAGTCCAATGAACGTTAGAATGTATTGAGTATCGGTTACTTGAAAAGTGAAGACGGGCGGAACGAAGAAATAATCCAATGCCAATACGCCTAACACCGCCGCGACAACCGAGGGTCCGCGTCCCAAATACGCCGCCGCGACGACCACCACGACGAGGTACAACATGACCAGGTTGGCTGGATCGATAATGGAATGAAGCGGAAAGCCGAGCAGGGTTGCCGCCGCGACCAGACCCACGCTCAGCGCGTATCGCCGCAGTGGGCGATGGGGTTGCCATTCGCTTGTCTCCACGGCTGGCGAGGTTTCAACTTCGCCGCTGATCACGTAGACATCGATGCGACCGCTCTGACGGATGATTTGGTCAACCACCGATCCGCGCAGAAACTCGAGCAGGCGCGGGCGTACCGGTTTGCCGGCGATGATTTTAGTGATGTTGTGCGAGCGCGCGTACTGAACGACCGTGGCGGCGACGGCAATACTCGGCACCGTCACCGTCTTGGCGCCCAGTTCTTCGGCAAGGTGGAGCATCCGCTCGATGCGCCCGCGTTGCTGCCGCGACAACCGCGCGTGATTCGGCGTTTCAACGTAAACCGCGAGCCACTCGGCGTCCAGTTCGTCGGCAAGACGGCGCGCGGTGCGGATCAGCCGCTCGCTCAACGCGCCGGGGCTGACGCAAACGAGCAAACGCTCTTTCGCCGCCCACGGACCGGCAATGGCGCGCGTTTCCATGTACGCGCGCATCTGGTCGTCCACGCGGTCGGCGGTGCGGCGCAGCGCGATCTCGCGCAGTGCGGTCAGGTTGCCCTTGCGAAAAAATTTTTCAATCGCGCGCGCGGCTTGATCGGAGATATACACTTTGCCGTCTTTGAGCCGCTGGAGCAATTCGTCCGGCGCGAGGTCGATCAGTTCGATTTCACTGGCTTGCTCGATCACGCTATCGGGGACAGTTTCGTGGACGACGATGCCGGTGATCTGCGCGACCACGTCGTTCAGACTCTCGAGGTGCTGGATGTTCAGCGTGGTGTAAACGTCAATGCCGGTGGCGAGGATTTCCTGAACGTCGAGGTAGCGTTTGGGATGGCGCGAACCGGGCGCGTTCGTGTGCGCGAATTCGTCCACGAGCGCGAGCTGCGGCTTGCGCGCCAGCACCGCATCCACATCCATCTCGGTCAGAATTCTGCCGCGATATTCGATCTGTCGGCGTGGAATAGTCTCCAGACCTTGCAGCAGCGCTTCCGTTTCTGCGCGATGATGCGTCTCGACGTAGGCGATCACGACATCGACGTTTTCGGCTTGGCGCGCGCGAGCGGCTTCCAGCATCGCGTACGTTTTGCCAACGCCAGCCGCGTAGCCGAGGAAGATTTTCAATTTGCCGCGCGCGCGTTGTTTTTCTTCTTCCTGCACGCGCGCGAGCAATTCATCGGGGTTGGGACGCGGATGTTCCATAATCCTGATTTGGCTTCTTCGGGACCACGCCCATCCAATTCAAGAGCGGAATCATGGTCACGCCTTGAACGATGATCGAAAAAGTGACGACGGCAAAAGTGACTGTGATGATTTCCTCGTAGCGCGGCACCTGCGTTGGTAATCCGAGCGCCAGCGCGAGCGCCAATGCGCCGCGCAAGCCGCCCCAAAACAAAATGTGTTGATGGCGCGGCTCAATGCGTAAAGTAGATCGCGCAAACAACGCGCAACAAGGATAGACGGCAATCGCGCGCCCAAGCATCACTAGGAAAATAGCGATCGCCGCAGCGACAAGGGCGCCGGCGAATTCCTGACGCGTTCCATAGATTCCGATCAGGATGAAGATCAGAGAATTGACGACGAACGCGACATATTCCCAAAACGACTCCACCGCGTCACGTCCCTTGTCGGTGATCGATCCCAAGGGTCCGATGTTTCCAACCACCAGACCGGCGGTCAACGCCGCCAAGATGCCCGACACGTGAAAATATTCTGCGAGGAGAAATGACCCGTACGCGGCGATGGTTGTAAAAGTCATCTCCACCAAGTGATCTTCTGTCTGCCCCGCCAGCAGCAGCACTCCACCCGACACGATTCCACCACAGAGTATTCCGCCGAGCACAGTGACCACCAGGGTTTGAGCAACCCCGAATGCGGTGATTGCACCGCCAGTCGTCAGAGTCAAGGCAACTGTAAAAATGACTGCCGCGGTACCATCGTTGAAAAGACTTTCCGCTTCTAGCAAAAGCCGCAATCGTCCGTGAATGCCGGTTTCTTTGAACGTCGCAATGACAGAAACGGGATCTGTCGCTGCGATCAGCGCGCCGAATACGATCGCGCTGACCCATTCCCATTGAGCGAACAAGCGCATGCCGACAGCGGTTATGCCGGCGGAGAGCAGCACGCCCAGCGTTGCGAGCGTCAAGATGACCGGAGCATCCCGGCGCAATTCACGCCAGCGGATA
>VFSW01007300.1_pt1 | contig 16062 bp, 14 predicted proteins | sample 5358111 | NCBI WGS metagenome assembly VFSW01 (sample SAMN11554181, study PRJNA540505) | mine drainage metagenome | isolation source: sediment from site ElyBrook_90M | place: USA: Ely Copper Mine, Vershire, VT | collected 2017 | reverse complement strand
ATGAGTTACATGGGGACGTATGCTCCCGACCGGCAAGCGAAGCTGGAAGATTTCCTCTTCGGCGTGGCCAATGCGCTGCCCGAGGAGCAGTTCATTGTGGCCGGGCCACAATATCCGCGCAACGTGCGATGGCCGCGCAACGTGCGGCACATTGTTCACCTGAATCCGCGCTGGCATCCGCACCTGTACTCGTCTTCGCGATTGACCCTCAACGTGACCCGCCGCGATATGGTGCTGGCAGGCTACTCGCCTTCGGTGCGGCTGTTTGAGGCTGCCGCCTGCGGCGCCGCGATTGTCAGTGACAACTGGCCGGGGCTGGACGCGTTCTTCGCGCCCGGACGCGAGATTCTGCTGCCGGCGAGCGCGGACGAAATGGTGCGTTATCTTCGCGAGTTGGATGAGGACGAATTGCGCATGCTCGGCATGGCGGCGGGGCGGCGGGTGCTGGCGGCACAGACCAGTCAGCAGCGCGCCAAGGAGTTCGAAGGCGAAGTAGAGGCTGCGCGTCGCGGCGAGCGCGTAGCACTGGAGAAATCAGAGGCAGTTCTCTGAAGGTGCAGCTTACCGGCCAAAGCTGCGTTGCGGCTTACTAGGCAAGCTGCGTTGCAGCTTGCCATTCGAAAGCTGCCGCGATAACCCGCGAATCTCCCGCTGGCATCCTACTGCAGTGGCGCGCGATTCTGGCGCCCCGTTCTAATCAGCCCACCTGGGAGCACCATGCGCATAGCTTTGATCGCCTCACCATTCATCAGCGTGCCGCCGAAAAAGTATGGCGGCACGGAACTATTCATATCGCAACTTGCCGAAGGGCTTACGCGACTTGGAATCGATGTTGTGGTGTACGCAAACGGCGAGAGCACGGTAGCTGCGGAGCTGCGTTGGCTCTACGCAAAAGACGATTGGCCGATTGAGGGTGAATTGTATTCCAGTCTGAAAGATCTGAACCACACCTCGTGGGCGGTGAGCGACTGCTGGCGCGATGCAAATGTCATACACCTGAACAACGCTCCGGGGCTGGCGTTTGCGCGTATGCCAGGCCCGCGTCTGGTTTACACGGTGCATCACCCGCACCTGCCATTTCTGACCGCGTTCTACGCCGGTTTCCCTGAGGTGGAGTTCGTTTCCATCAGCAACTTCCAGAGAGCGCGCGAGCCGCTCAAGCGAATCCGCACGATTCATCACGGCATCAACGTGGATTCGTATCGTCTCCAGGCCAAGAAGTCCGGCTACCTCAGCTTTCTCGGGCGAATCGCTCCGGTGAAAGGGATTCACAATGCAATCGAGATTGCGAAGCGGAGTGGAATTCCGCTGAAGATTGCGGGCGAGGTGCAGCCGATCTATCGCGAATACTTCAATTCTCATGTGCGGCCTCATCTTGACGGCAAGTTCATTGAATACGTTGGCGAAGCGGATTTTGCACTCAAAAATGAGCTGCTTGGCAATTCCATGGCGATGCTGTTTCCCCTTGACTGGGACGAGCCGTTCGGATTGGTGATGGCGGAGGCGATGGCAACCGGGACGCCAGTGATTGCGTTTCCTGGCGGCTCGGTTGCGGAGATCGTGCGGGACGGAGTCAGCGGCTTTCTCTGCTCCGGCGTGAAGGATGCGGTTGCACGGCTGCGACAGTTGCCGGCTCTGAAGCCGGCGGCGATCCGCGCCTACGCCCAGCAGTTCTTTTCGGTGGAGCGCATGGTGCAGGATTATCTTGCTCTCTACCGGGCGATTTGTGATGTGCCAGCGCTGGTGGAGGACAGAGGCATAGAGGAGCAGGCGGCGGCATGAGTGAGTCCGGAATTCTGTACCTTGAGCAACTGGTGGCGATCGAGTCTCCGTACGTGGAGCCACGGCTGGCTCACCAGGGGCACGAGCCTCGCAAGATCAACAACCTTACCCTGGTTGACGGCAAAACCTTTCTGGCCACCAACGTTGCCGGCGACATTGTGCCGCCGGGAGCGCCCGACGTTGGATTCTTTCACGAAGACACGCGCTTTCTCTCGCATCTTGAATTCAAACTGGATGGGCATCGCTCGGCGGTGCTGTCGAGCAGCACGGAGCAGACGTTTGTCTCGCAGATCGAACTGACGACGGGAAACATCACGCTGCGCGATTCATTTGATCTTCCAGAGAACACGGTTCATATCCGGCGCGAGCAGCTGCTGGCCTCCGACATTCTCTTCGACCGGCTCACCTTTGAGAATTTCAATCGCGTCGCGGTGGAGTTCACGGTAGAGCTCTCCTACGACGCGGACTTTGTGGATGTCTTCCAGGTGAGAGGGGTAGCGCGCGCTGAACATGGGCAGTACTACCAGCCATTGTTGGAGCGCGAAGGGGTGATCTTCAGCTATCGCGGCCGGGATAATGTTCTTCGCCAGACGGAGGTTCGCATGAATCCCGCTCCGGTCGAAATCAAAGCGGGCACGGCGCGCTGGAAACTTCGCCTGGAGCCGTTGCGGAAGACCACGCTGGAGGTTACCGTGACACCCCGCGTGGAGGACAAGGAAAGCCGCGCCACGCTTTACAAGTACGAGGCGCAATTGATGGCGCGCCGCGTCGCATTCCAGGAATTCGATAACGCGTCAACCAGGTTCTCCAGCTCCAATTCGGTGTTCGATCACCTGCTGCACAACGCCCTGGGAGATTTTCACGCGTTGCGCATTCCGGTTGGCAATGAGCATGTGATCGCCGCGGGAATTCCGTGGTTTGCGACGATCTTCGGGCGCGACTCGATCATTGCTGCCTACCAGACTCTCTCGCTGAATCCTGAACTTGCCAAAGATACGTTGCGTGTCCTTGCCCGGCATCAAGCCAGCGAACTGGACGACTGGCGCGATGCGCAGCCCGGTAAGATTCTCCACGAGTGGAGAGAAGGGGAGATGACCAAGTGCGGCGAAATGCCCTTCGGCCCGTACTATGGCTCGGTGGACGCGACGCCGCTGTGGCTGGTGCTGCTGAGCGAGACATACAACTGGACCTGCGATGAAACGCTGGTGCGCGAGATGCTTCCCCATGCGTATCGTGCGCTGGACTGGATCGACCAGTATGGCGATCTCGACGGTGACGGCTTTGTGGAGTACCTGCGTCGATCGCCGCGAGGTCTTATCAATCAAGGCTGGAAGGATTCTTGGGACGCGAACATTCATAGCGATGGCCGCGTTGCCAGCCCTCCGATTGCGCTGTGCGAGGTGCAGGGCTACGTGTATGACGCGAAGTACCGGATGGCATCCCTGTTGCGAACGTTTGGGGACCACGAGCGGGCGGAGAAGCTCCGCCGAGAGGCGAATGAGCTTGCGCGCCGTTTTGACAAAACCTTTTGGAGCCCGCAGCGCGGCTTTTATGCGATGGCTCTGGATGCGGAGAAGAAGCCGCTGGAGGTGATTTCCTCCAATCCGGGGCATCTTCTGTGGAGCCGCATCATCAATCGCGAACGCGCCCGCGCGGTGACCCAGCGCATGATGCAGGAGGACATGTTCAGCGGCTGGGGATGGCGCACCATGTCGCAACAGGAGCAGGTGTTCAATCCGCTCAGCTATCATCGCGGCTCGGTCTGGCCGCACGACAATTCACTGATCGCGCATGGAATGGCGCTGAACGAATTTCGCGAACCGGCGCTGAAAGCTCTCGAGGCGCTGTTCCAGGCGGCCTTGGAATTTCGCGATTATCGCTTGCCGGAACTTTTCTGCGGACTGCAGCGGCGGCCGTTTGACGAACCGGTACACTATCCAGTTTCGTGCTCTCCGCAGGCGTGGGCATCGGGAGCGCTGTTCCTGATCCTGTCGTCGGTGCTGGGGATTCGCCCTTCGGCGCAACGGAAGGAACTCAACATCATCAATCCGCAACTGCCGGAGCGGTTGGACCATCTGCACATCCGCAATTTGAAGATCGGAAACTCGCGCGTGGGGCTCGACTTTTCGCGGCGTGACCAGCGCACCTTCTGCAATGTCGTCGATATCACGGGAGAAAAGCTGCTGGTCAACGTTGCATTCCGAAACTAATGGACCTTGCTTGGAGGAAGAATGGCGAAAGTGAAGATCACGATTCGGCCCAATGGGCCGTATCGCGTGGAAGACCCAGAAGGCTTGATTGAAGTGGTGGACGCAGCCGGAACTGCGTACGATTTAACCGGCAAACCGGTTATTGCTCTGTGCCGCTGTGGAGCCAGCGTCAATAAGCCATTCTGCGACGGTACGCACTCGAAGATCGGTTTCCAGGCCGCGGAAGCCGCGGTGCAAACGGAAGGAAGCAAAGAATAGGCGAGTAGCGGAGAGTTTCGCAGACGCGCGCGGGCGCTTGCGAGTACGCGGCGATGCCGTGGTGTCGGCTGCGGGCGTTCGCTCAATGTACGGTCTTGGTCTTGCGGCTCATGTAGTCCATCAACAGGTACTGGCCGAGGGTGTACGGCGTGGTGAAGTATGCCTTGCCGCGGCACATCTCGGTTACCTTCTGCACGAACTGCACCAGGCCGCGGTCGGAGGCGAGCATGAAGGTATTGATCAACACTCCGGCGCGCTTGCACTTGGCAACTTCCTCCAAGGTCTGGCTCACCACCATGGGGTCCAACCCAAAGGCGTTCTTGTAGATTCTTCCGTCGGGCAGAGTGATGGCGGAGGGCTTGCCGTCGGTGATCATGATGATCTGTTTCATGTCCTTGCGCTGGCGCTGGAGGATGCGTTGCGCAAGGCGGAGACCTTCGCGGGTGTTGGTGTAGTAGGGACCGACGCGGACTCGGGCGAGTTGCGAGACCGGCAGCTCTTCAGCCGAGTCATGAAACAAGACGAGCGACAGAGTGTCACCGGGATACTGGGTTCGAATCAGTTGCGACAATGCCATGGCAACTTTCTTCGCCGGAGTAAAGCGATCCTCGCCGTAGAGAATCATGGAGTGCGAGCAATCGAGCATGAGCACGGTGGCACACGAGGACTGATACTCGCACTGGTGCACGTACAGATCGCTGTATTCGATGGAGAGCGGCAGAGTGAGACCTTCGCGCTGGATTGCCGAAGCGAGGGTTGCGTTGATGTCGAGGTTCATGGTGTCGCCGAACTCATAGAGCTTGTTCGATCCGCTGGTCTCGATTCCGGTTGCGGTGTCGCGGGTATCATGGCGTCCAAAGCTGGAGCGGCCCAGCGAGCCGAGCAGGTCGCGAAGGGCGCGGTAGCCGAGGAAGTCGAGCCCCTTGTCCGTGACTTCAAACTTAGTGGGCCTTTGGTGCGAATGGTCCGCTCCCACACTTCCGCTGGTGCTCGACATGCGGGTGGGATCATGCGGGGGAGAGATGGTCACAAATCCCTCCTGCTCCATCCGGTTAAGCACTTCATCGACGAGCTGATCGATCAGTCCCTCGTTCTGCAACTGCCGCATCTGTTCGCGCATTTCCTCGTCGAGCATAGGGGAGTTCAATAGCGCGTCGCGGATGGCCTGGCGCAAAGCCTCGAGTTCATCGGGGCCGTTGCCGGGTCGGTAATAACGCCCGAGATCATTTTCGAATCCGCTTTCCAGCAGAAAGTCGGAGAGCGCGTCCATCAGATCGTCGAGGTTCACCTCCTCGGCCAGGTTCGGGATGTACTTGCTGTACTTGACGCGCTTCATTGCGCTGCTCCCCGGCGTCAGCGACCGGGGGGCCATCCTTTGGTCCGTACCCGTCGCTAAGCCGTAAGGCTAGTTGAAAGGGCTGCGATTCTTTCTGCGCTGCTCCCATTCGGATTCAATGTCCTCGCGGGTTTCTTCGCGTTCGGCGCGCCGTGGCTGCTTTTCGCCGGAGGTAAAAACGCGGTCCTCGGTGCGGCCAATGCGCTTGTGCGCGTGCAATCCCTCGAGGATAAATTCCGCCGCGGAGACGATGGACTCGGCAGGCTCGCCCTCGCCCACGCCAACCTTTTCAGTCTTCTCAAGCAGGCCCTGTATTTTCTCCATGCTCTTGAGTCCGTCGCGGGTGATGGTTTTGTCGGTCAAGGTGATCTGACCGCCTAGTTCAAACCACTGCACGACCTGCTTGAGATCGTTGGGGCCAAAGTAGCGGTCAAAGGTCTTGGCCACCGCGGCCTGGATGACCTCGCGCGCCACGGTATCGGCGCCCTTGATCTCGCCTTCATATTCCAGCTCTAGCTTGCCGGTGATCGAGGGCATGGCGGCGTAGATATCGGAGATGCGCGGTACAGCGATGGAGGAGCCTTCCAGCACGGCGCGGCGCTCGGCGTTTGAGATTACGTTCTCCAGAACGGAGATGGGGAGACGCTGGCTGACGCCGCTGCGTTTGTCCACGCGCTTGTCGGCGCGCGCGACGAAGGCAATCTGCTCCGCGGTTTCGCGCACGTAGGCGGGGACGATGAGCTTGAATCCTCCGCGCTCGCACCAGGATTCCTGCTCGGTGATGGCCATTGCCTCTTCGATGGTCGCCGGATAATGGGTGCGGATTTCGCTACCGATGCGATCCTTGAGCGGAGTAACGATTTTGCCGCGCGCGGTGTAGTCCTCGGGATTGGCGCTGAATACCAGGGCCACGTCCAGAGGCAGACGAATAGGGAAGCCTTTGATCTGCACATCGCCTTCCTGCATGATGTTGAAGAGGCCGACCTGGATTTTTCCGGCGAGGTCGGGCAGTTCGTTGACGGCAAAGATGCCACGGTTGGCGCGAGGCAGCAGGCCGTAGTGAATCACCAGTTCGCTTCCGAGTTCGTGGCCGCCGCGGGCCGCCTTGATGGGGTCAATGTCTCCGATGAGATCGGCGATGGTCACGTCCGGAGTTGCGAGCTTTTCCACGTAGCGCTCGTTGCGCTTCATCCAGGCAATCGGAGTGCGGTCCTGTTCGCGCGCCAGCAGGTCCTTGCAGCGGCGGCAGAGCGGCGCGTAAGGATTGTCGCGGATCTCACAGCCGGCGATGTAGGGAGAATTCTCATCGAGCAGCAAAGTGAGGGCGCGCAGGATGCGGCTCTTGGCCTGTCCGCGCAGGCCGAGCAGGATGAAGTTGTGGCGCGAGAGCACGGCGTTCACCAGTTGCGGAATCACCGTGTCGTCATAACCGACGATCCCCGGAAACACCGGCCCGGTGGCCTTGAGCCGTGCGATCAGGTTTTCCCGCAGCTCGTCTTTTACGCCGCGCCGCAACAGGCGCTGCTCGTTGAACTGGCTGGTGCGAAGCTCGCCCAAGGTATGAGGAAGGGTCATTCACGGCCTCCAACCTTTGCCAGCGCCCGCTCTGGTTTGCGCGCTAGAGGTTAGCGGCGTTGTCACAAGGTTGCCAATTTGACGCGAATATCAGGTCGAACGTTGCGAAGATATTTCGCCACGACGTACGTCTGCTTGACTTTTCACCGTAGCGCCAATAATAGTTCCCGGCATGGGGAATTCAGGGAAGATCGTTGTGGTCACCGGGGCCTCGATGGGCATTGGCGAGGCCATCGTTCATCGGTTTCTGCGCGAGGACGCATCCGTGGTACTCGCCTCGCGCGACCTGGTGCGAGTAGAGGCTGCCCGCCAACGCACCGGAGCGCTGGAGCGCACGATGGCCCAGGTCTGCGATGTGACGGTGCGGGCGCAGATTGAAGCTCTGCTGGCGGCCACGATCGAGCGCTTTGGACGGGTGGATGTGTGGGTGAACAACGCCGGCTTTGGGCTGGTGGATTCAGTGGAATGCATGGACATGGGCGCCTGCCGCAGCATGTTCGACACAAACCTTTTTGCTGCAATCGAATGCATGCAGGTGGTTTCGCCGGCGTTGAAACAGCAGCGCTCGGGTGCGATCATCAACATTTCCAGCATGGCTGGACTGATCAGCGTGCCGTACATGTCTGCCTACGGAGCGACCAAGCACGCGCTGAATTGCATTGGACGCGCGGCACGCATGGAACTTGCCCCCTACGGAGTTCACGTCAATACGGTGTGCCCCGGATATGTGCAAACCGATTTCAATATTCACGCGGTGCGCGGAGGCGAGAGCCTGCGAGTGGCCGGCAACCGCAGGCATGGAGTGACCGCCGAGCGGGTAGCGAACGCAGTTTGGCGCGCCTATCGCGGCAATCGCCGCGAGGTGGTGGTGCCTTGGAGCGGCAATCTGGTGGTCGGACTGTATCGTGCGCTTCCCGGAATGTTTAACTGGGGAATGATGAGAATGCTGCGCAGGATGGATCGAGTGGATACGAGCTAGGCTTCCAATTCATCGAGCAGCGACTGCATCTCGCTTTCCGCATGGTGATTGCCGACGCGATGCGCACAGGCGATGCCATCGCGCAGCCAGGCGATGGCTTCCTCGATTCGCTCGGCGCGCTGTAGCGCCTGCGCTCCCATGAAGAAGGCGCTGGGATAATTGGAGTCCACTGCCAGCAGCGTGCGAAACTCCTGCAGGGCCGAGTCGATCTCGCCGGCGGAGACATACTCCATGCCGAGCGCGTAGCGGGCGAAGGCGTTGTTGGGTTCCTGCGCGAGGATCGATTTCAGTTGTTCCAAACGCTCGACGGACATAAACAGAACATACCACAGCTTTCAAAGTTTCAAGATTTCAAAGTTAGAGGCCGGAGCCTTCTGTTGCGCGGTCACGATCGAATTAGAATTGATTTGCGAGGAGAGCGCGTTTGGCTTGTCCCTACTTTATTCCGGACGAGGTTCACGAGCGCGATCTCTGGCCGCATCGCGAGCGGTTGCCACTGGGAGATGGCTTTGCCGGTTGCTGCGCGGCGCAGGCTCCCAAGGTGCGTTGCGACGACGAGATGCTGCGCCTGCACTGCAATCTGGGTTACGCGGGATTGGGTTATGTGGGACGCTACGCAGGGTGTGTGCATCTTCCCGCTGGCGCTGCGTTCGATGCGATTCGCTTCCTGGTGCAACGCGAGGGGCCGGTAGTGCTGCGCGTGCAGTTTGCCTGCGAGCTTGCACACCAGCCCGCGTTGTGCGGAGCGCTGCGCTATGATCAAAGCTTAAAGACGTGGCTGGAGCGGCCCGATGCGCAGCTTCTCGATCTGGCGGAGGCAACCGTACGAGCGTGGATCGTCAGGAATGCCAGCGGCTAGAGGTATTCACGCGTTGTATTCAATTGAATGCAGCAAATTGAAATTGCAACCGTATTGCGTTCTGCAGAAGTCAAACACAGAGAAGCACGAACGAGCCGTGTGATGGCAGAGCACAACGAGGAACGAAGATCATGGAACTATCTGAAAACTTGAACCCGCGCCCGGTCGCCGACTCGATCTCCGAGATGGTGGAACTGGTTCTGCCCAACGACGCCAATCCGCTTGGCTCTTTGCTAGGCGGACGGCTGATGCACTGGATCGATCTTGCGGGTGCGCTGGCGGCGCATCGGCATTCGCGCAGCTATGTGGTGACCGCCTCCACTGATCATCTGGACTTCCTGATTCCGGTGCGCGTTGGCGACCTGGTGATCTTCAAATCTTCAGTGAACCGGGTCTATCGCACCTCGATGGAAGTTGGAATCAAGGTCTGGGTGGAGAGCTACTTCACCGGCGAGCGCCATCACGTCAGCTCCGCCTATCTTACCTTTGTGGCGGTGGACCGCCATGGCCGCAAACTGCGGGTCGCGCCGGTGCTTCCAGAGACGGCCGAGGAGATCCGCCGCTTTGAGGATGCGGAGCGGCGCCGCGAACTGCGCCGCACGGAAGCCGAACGCAAGGCCGGCGTTACGGGCCGCAGCTAACGCAACGTAGGCCGAACGCAACCCAAGCCGCACTGGTTTCAACTGTGCTGGATATAACCTGCGGAATGGTTCTGGATCGCATCCTCTGCGACCCAGAACCTTCCCTATTTGCTCGGACGGGACGGCGGGTGGGATGAACGCTGGGACGTCATCCTGCCGTTGACTGCTCAGGCGGCGGAATCCTCTTTCTTGCGCTCCACCTTCGGTTTGTTCATCTGTTGGTTTTGCTTGCTGCGATTCAAGACGTCGCGCCCTGCGTCCTTCGCCTTTCCCCAGGCATTTTGAATCTTGCCTTTCGCCTGATCGGCTGCGCCCGCCGCTTGAGTCTTTTCGTGGCCGGTCCATTCTCCGACCTGGCGCTTAACGCGGCCCTTTATGTCCTTCATTTTGCCTTCAACACGATCTTTATCCATGGTTTGCTCCCAATCATTCCTGATTCGCTGCCAAACATCGTTCTCAAACAGTAGGCCTTCGTCCAGTGATCAACTGAAAGGCCAGCGCAATCAGCGCCAGCACCAGCAGAATGTGGATGAATCCTCCCAGGGTGTAACTGCTTACGACTCCGATCAGCCACAGTACGAGCAGCACGACGAACAAAGTCCAAAGCATATCGGCTTCCTTCCTGCCCGAACATCATCGATGCGGACACTAATAAACTTTGGGTGCGGTCCAGAGAAAAGAGGTTGGCGCAAATCGGAAGCTGCTTGTTATGGACGAGGGCTGCGGCCCCCTTTTGAGACTCGAAGCGACAGTTTTTGCCTCGACGACGAATCCTTCTTGCCTCGCTGCTTCGCCAAGGACTACAATCCGCCCGCTTGAGACTTTTGCCGAGTGCCGGACTTTTGGTCTGCTGCCAGGCATTGCAAGAAGGAGCCACCTGGAAAAGATGTCGCCTCCGGCTCTGGCGTGGATGGATAAATTCATCCCTGGCAATGAGATACCGGAGTCCGAATCTTTACCTATAATAGAGTCATCAAAGTTGAGTATATTGGACTCAAGGAGTTTTCATGGCCAACGAAACGCGCAATCTTGAAGGCATTCCTATCGCAAACGATCTCCGCCCGACGCGCGATCTCCCGGTTCTGCCGGTTCGAGACACGGTCTTATTTCCCCATGCCGTACTCCCACTGACGGTGGGACGCGAAAGTTCCGTACAGCTGATCAATTCGCTGGGCGAGGACAAGACGATCATAGTAATTGCGCAGCGTGAGGCGCGGGTGGATTCGCCGCAGCCGGTGGATTTGTACCCGATTGGAACTCTGGCCACGGTTCACAAAGTGGTCAAAATGCCGAACCAGAGCTTGTTCGTCTTTGCCGAGGGATTGGAGCGCGTCAGCGTGGTTGAGTACACGCAACTGGCTCCTTATATGAAGGCGACGGTTGATACGGTTGCCGATGTCATTCCCGAGCAGAACGCCGAGGTTGAGGCGCTGCAACGCAATATTCTGACCCTGTTCCAGCAGATCGTCGCCGGCTCGCCGACGCTCTCCGACGAGCTTTCCACGGTTGCGATGAACATCGAGGAGCCGGGCCGGCTTGTGGACTTCGTGGCCAGTTCGCTGCCCTCTCTCTCCACCCGAGACAAGCAGGATGTGTTGGAGACCTACGACGTGCGCTTGCGGCTGGACAAGATCAACCAGCATCTGGCCAAAGAGCTGGAGGTTCAGCAGCTTCGCAACAAGATACAGAGCGAAGTGCAGGACCGGGTGCAGCAGACGCAGCGCGAGTATTACCTGCGCGAGCAGCTAAAGGCGATTCAGAAGGAGCTTGGCGAGCAGGACGATGCGACACGCGATGTCGAGGAGTTCAAGGAAAAGATCGACCAGAGCGGAATGCCCGAAGAGGTGAAGAAAGAGGCTCTGAAGGAGTTGAACCGCCTCTCGCGCATGTCTCCCATGGCTGCCGATTACTCGGTGACGCGCAATTACCTGGAATGGCTGGTGGTGCTGCCTTGGGTCAAGTCGAGCGGCGCGGAGGTGGACATCACCAAGGCAAAGGAAGTTCTCGACGAAGACCACTACGATCTGCAGAAGGTAAAGGACCGCATCCTCGACTATCTCTCCGTGCGGCACCTGAACCCGAAGATGAAAGGGCCGATCCTGTGCTTCTTTGGGCCTCCGGGAGTGGGCAAGACTTCGCTGGGTAAATCGATTGCGCGCGCCCTGGGGCGCAAGTTCGTGCGCATGTCGCTGGGCGGCATCCATGACGAGGCGGAGATTCGTGGTCATCGCCGCACCTACATCGGAGCCATGCCGGGACAGATCATCCAGGGCATCCGCCGCGCGGAGGCCAACGATCCGGTGTTCATGCTGGACGAGATCGACAAGGTGGGACGCGACTATCGCGGCGATCCCACGGCGGCCCTGCTGGAGGCGCTCGATCCGGAGCAGAACTCAACCTTCCGCGACAACTATCTGGACGTAATGTTCGATTTGTCGAAGGTGCTGTTCATCACCACGGCCAATCAGTTGGATACGATTCCCGATCCGCTGCGCGACCGCATGGAGATCATCGATCTGCACGGCTACACGGAAGAGGACAAGCAGCACATCACCTATCAGTACCTCATCCGGCGGCAGCTCGAAGAGAACGGTCTGAATGCGGAGCAGATTGACTTTACGGCGGACTCGGTCAGCTTCCTGATTCGTCACTATACGCGCGAGGCCGGTGTGCGCAGCCTGGAGCGGCAGATCGGCACCATTTGCCGCAAGCAGGCGCGGCGCATCGTGGAGGGCAAGACCGAAAAGCTGGTTGTGACCCGCGGAGTTGTTCAGGAAATGCTGGGCGGCATCAAGGTTCGCGTGGATACGGAGATTGCGGCGCGCACCAAGCATACCGGAGTTGTGGTGGGACTGGCGTGGACTCCGACCGGCGGTGACATCCTGTTCATCGAAGCGATGAAGATGAAGGGCAAAGGCGAGTTTCGCATCACCGGCCAGATTCAGGACGTCATGCGCGAGTCGATGCAGGCGGCCTATAGCTGGGTGCGAGCGCACGCGGAGCAGTTGAAGATCGACGACGACATCTTCACCAAGTACGATCTTCACATTCACGTGCCCGCCGGAGCCATCCCCAAGGATGGGCCCTCGGCTGGGGTCACGATCGTCACCGCGTTGGTGTCACTGCTCACGGATAAGCAGGTGCGTCCGAAGATGGCGATGACCGGGGAAATCACCTTGAGCGGAAACGTGCTTCCCATCGGTGGCGTTAAGGAGAAATTCCTGGCCGCTAAGCGAGCTGGAGTCACCGACATCATCTTCCCTGGGGAAAACCGGATGAACGTGGAGGAGGATGTGCTCCCAGAACAGATGGAGGGGGTCAAGGTACACTACGTCGAAAGCATCGAGGAAGTTTTGGAGATCGCATTGCCGCAGAGTCCGGCGGAAGCCCGCCAGGACGCCGAGACCCGCGAGCAGGTTTTGGCCGACGCGCAGGACTAGGCCGATTGCCATCTGTTTTTTCGTCAAGGCCAGCCCTTCGGGGTTGGCCTTTTTGTCGCTGCGGCAGGCGCGCTTCGCACCAAAGGTGTGGTATGGAACGTGTCCGGTAGGTACACGCCAAAGCAATAGGAGAAGCAACCTAGTGGAGCATGTTCCTATACTTACGCACCAATTTGTACCCAAAGGTCCTAGTACCAGGGTATCAAGTTCGCAAACCCGAATTCACTTGAATTGCAGAGTTGATGTTGCGAAGATTGAGAAACATTCCTCACAGGAGACTGCAGCAGATGGGGCGCCGCGCATTGGTTGTGTTGTGTTTGGGTTTCATGACGGTATTGCTGGCCAGTTGCGGCCAGACCTACAAGCTGGAGTCGATCACTATTGCGCCTGCTGCGGGCTACAGCCTCACCAATGCAGTTCCGCAAGGTGCGCTCACGGTCACGGCCACTTACTCCAACTCGAAGACGGCAGACGTGACGGTGAACAGCTCATACGAGATTCTAGCCTCGGCTTTGAACAGCACCACCGCCCCGTTGAGCGTCAACGGCGTGCCGACCGTCACCATCAATAAGTCTGGCGTTGTGTCGGCTAGCGGTGCTGCGGTGGCATGCACATGGAGCGGGACAACCACCCCCTACCTGCCCAATCAGTACCTGGCGCAGGCGTCCTATACCGAGGACGGCGTAACCGCGACGGCGTCTGTATCGATTAACGTCGCCACGGCTCCTGGCTGCGTCGGCCAAACCGGCACCACGCCGTCCCTGGTACGGGGAGCAACGGATGCTGCTGCCGGAGTCCAATAGGCGACCAAAGGTTTAGAGGCAAGCCCCGGATCAAAGCTCTTTGCTCTGGGCCGATGACAGTTTTGTTAGTGGTTTGCACGGGATTGGTAGTTGATTTTTTTGATTGCTGCACTTGAGGCCCGAACATGAAGCTGAATTTCTGCACCGCTCTGCTCACCGCCGCTACCATTCTCGCACCGCTTTCTGCAATGGCCGAAAAGGCTCAGGACCCCGCCGCGGCCAAACGCGCAGCGGTGGCAACGTTCGGCAAACTGCCGCTGAGCTTTGAGCCCACGGAGAGTGCCACGCGCTTTTTGGCGCGCAGCGGCAATTACACAGTGTCGGTTGGCGCTCGCGAATCCTCGGTGTCAGTCGCCGCGGCCGGCAAGAGCCAGACGCTCCGCTTCGCGTTTGAGAATGCAAACCCGGCCGCGCCGCTGCAGGCCCTCGCTCAGCAGGGCGGTGTGACCAACTACTACCTTGGTCAGGACTCGAGCAAGTGGCGGCTTGGGGTAAAGCATTACGCAAAGCTGCGCGAACAGGGTGTGTATCCTGGCGTGGACGTTGTCTATTATGGCGACAGTCGCCGCCTGGAATTTGACTTCGTGGTTGCCCCCAAGGCCGACCCCGGCGTCATCGCACTGTCGTTTTCCGGTATGGAAAAGTTCTACAACAAGCGGCGATCTGGTTGCGGAACTTAACGGCCAGCCCGTCCGCTTCGCCAAACCATATGCGTATCAGAAGGTGGCCGGCGAATCCCAGCCCGTTGAAGTGGATTATGAATTGGCAGCCGCTGGAAGCGTTCACCTCCACGTTGGCGATTACGACAAAAGCTCCGAACTAATTATTGATCCCGTCGTTTCTTATGTGACCTATCTTGGCGGAGCCGAGGGCGACACGGGCAACGGCATTGCCGTGGATACCACCGGCGCAGCGCCGGGCGTGTTTGTGACCGGACAGACCTGCTCCAACGACTTTCCCGCCAACCCGAACCCCAGCGGTTACACGCTTCTAGGAAACTGCAACGCCTACGTAACCAAGTACAGTCTTGATGGCACCGCCTACCTCTACACCACGATCGTGGGCGGATCAACCCCTTCTAACGCCTTTGCTATCGGAAATGGAATTGCGGTGGACGCCTCTGATCAAGCTTACGTCGCCGGCACCACCACTATTTCGGATCTGCCGGGCAGCCTCGGCCTTTCAGGCCCCAATAGCTACCAGGGCGGTGATAGCGACGCCTTCATCGTGATCCTCAAGGCCGACGGAACCTTGCTGCGCATGTCCTATCTTGGCGGCAGGTATGCGGATTCAGCGAACGCAATCACCCTCGACCAGGCCACACCGCCCAACGTGATCGTCGTCGGCCAGACCCAGTCTCCCGATTTCCCCGTCTATAGCGCCTTCGAGGCACAAACAGAATCCTACGTCGCCTTTGTCGCTAAGCTGGACAACAACCTGGATATCGCTTCGCCCAAGCTGCTGCCAGGTTCGGCGGGCTACATCGACCCGGAGGTCTCACTCTTCGCTCCCGCTCCCCCTCCTGGTCCCACGTATGCCAGCCCGGAGAACTGCGTTTCTTCGGCGTCGGGGCCCTGTTTCTTCTTTTCAGAGTTTTTCGGCGGTGAAACTACAGTCGTCATGCCGGGCAGGATCGTTTTTCCAACCACGACCGTCGGGCCTGCGCCCACGGCCCTTTGGCAAGCGACCACCTTTTTCCCGCAGTACGCCATAGTCACAGACAGCCTTAATCCTGGTGACATGCAGATGGCGCTGAACTCCGGCACTAGCGGACCGTACTCCGCCCCGGGCAATGGGGCCAATCCCGTGCCCAATTGGAAAACGACAGTGGGCAGCCAAACCCCCGATGGCACCATCACCTGGGTGGATCTCGGCCCGGTGGCGGTTCCGATTTACCACACCTCCGCAGCCTACGGCGTCGCGATCGATCCTCCGGGCGACGTCTTTGTTGTCGGCGGCACGGATACCAACCTTAGTCCTCTTACCCACTACGTTGGCAGCGGGGCCTGGGTGCTGAAGGTCAGCGGAATCGACGGATCGTACGTCTACGGGACGGTCTTGGAAACCACACCCAGCCCCAGCGCGACAGTCGATACGGCGCGTGCCATCGCGTTCGATTCCCAGGGCCGTGCTTACGTGACCGGAACCGTCACGGGAACCCTCATGACCACCAGGGGCG
>VFSW01007299.1_pt1 | contig 16064 bp, 9 predicted proteins | sample 5358111 | NCBI WGS metagenome assembly VFSW01 (sample SAMN11554181, study PRJNA540505) | mine drainage metagenome | isolation source: sediment from site ElyBrook_90M | place: USA: Ely Copper Mine, Vershire, VT | collected 2017 | reverse complement strand
CCCACGCTCCAGTCACACCGAGGACGGAGCCGCAGGCGCTCAGGCGGACAGCGCGCGCGAAGAACGGGCCGCGGAGCTGCGCCGGCCGCGCGCCCAACGCCATGCGCACACCGATCTCGCGGCGCCGTTGGGCGACGGCGTAGCTCAACACGCCATAGGTTCCGATCGCGGTCAGCAGCAGGGCGATCGCGGAGAAAAGGCCGGCCAGCAGCGCCGGCGAGCGGCGGGCCACCAGGCTGTCGTCGATGCGCGTCCGCATGGACCGCACGTCGTTCAGCGGCAGTTCGGGATCGACTTCGCGGACCGCTTTCCGCAGCGTCAGCGCCAGCGATTCCGGAGGAAGCGCCGTCCGGGCGGCGACGAAAATATCGCCGTCGCCGCGGAAAACGAATGGATAGTAAATCGCGCCCTGGGCCGTGTCGTCGGTCAGGCCGGCTTGTTTCACGCTCCCGACGACGCCGACAACGGTGAAGGCTTCGGTGTCCTTGCCCTCCTCCGAACCCTGGAACAGGCGCTGTCCGAGCGCGCCGCCGTTCGGCCAGTAGTAGCGAGCGAAATCCTCGTCCACCACACAAACGCGCCGCGCGCGCCGCGAATCGGCCGCGTCGAGGAATCGCCCCTCTCGCAAGGGGAAGCCCATCGCGCCGAAGTAGTCGCCGCCAACCCAGTAGGAATAATGCCCGCGCGGCGATTGGCCCGGACGCAGCTTCAGCCCTTTCACCGTGGCGGCGCTCTTGCCGCTTTGGCCGCTCAGAGGCACGTTGTTCGCCACGCCCGCCGACAACACGCCTGGCAGACGGCCCGTCGCGCCGGTCAGTTTTTCGACGAACGCTAGACGTGCCGCCGCATCCGGGTATGTTTTGTACGGAAGCGAGATCTGGCCAGTGAGAATGTGTCCGGTGCGGAAGCCCGGCGAAACCGCCATCGCACGATTCAGGCTAAGCCCCAGCAAGCCCGATCCGGCTAAGAGAACGATCGCCATTCCGATTTGGACGACGATGAAGCTGTGGCGCAAACGTTGCGCGGCGCGACTGGCCGTTCCCCCGCGCGTCTCCGATTGGAGCGCGTTCGCAAGGTGGCCGCGCAGGTTGAACCAGGCGATGGGCACGGCGAGCGCCAATCCCATCGCGATCGTTCCGGCCAGCGCGGCGATCGCCACTCGCGAGTCGAAGGCGATGTAGGCTCCCAGGGGCAACTGCCCTGCGCCCAGCGCGGCCAGCAGGCGGATGCCGCCCGCGCCGGCCATAAGCCCCAGCAAACCTCCCAACGCCGTGAGCGACATTGTCTCGACGATCGCCTCTCTCACCACGTGCCCGCGGCCCGCGCCCAGCGCCTGCCGGACCGCCAGTTCCTTCGCCCGGCCGCTGGCGCGAATGAGAAGCAGATTCGCCAGATTGAACGCTCCGATCAAAAGAAGTGCCAGAACGCCCGCTTGCAGTAGCAGCAAGGTGGGACGGATCGCCGCCACATGGTCCGCGCGCAGCGGTGTCACGACGGTGCGAAAGCCCGCGTCGGCCATCATCTTCGCCTGCGGGTCGTCCAACTCGAGCGTGGCGTTTTGCGAATCGATCTGCGACTGCGCTTGGGCAAGCGTCGCATCCGGTTTGAGCCGCGCGATCATTTGGGTGAAGTTCCCTCCGGAATGACGTTGCAGCGGCGTACGATCCGCGGCGCGCGAAGCCAGGGGAAGATAAAGCCGCGCTTCGGAGGAGAGGAAGTGGAAACCGGCCGGCAGGACGCCGATCACGGTTTTCGACACACCGTCTACCCGAATCCGCTTTCCGATTGCATGGGGGTCGGCCTGGAACCGTTGCCGCCAATAGGTGTCGGAGAGAATGGCGACATCGCCGGTTTCAAATGTTGTCTCTTCTTCGGTGAAGGTGCGCCCTATCGCCGGGCCGGCGCCGAGCGTCGCAAAAAATTCCGGCGACACTTGCGTGATTGGTTCGCGTTCCGTCGACCCGGCCTCCCCGGCGATCGCCGTGCCGAAGCGATAGATCGAGACCGAGGCGAAGGCGGGAATTTTCCCGCGGCGCTCGTAATAGTTGGTTAGCGAGGAACCGTCCCGCTCGACGCCCGCTTTGGGGTACGTGTTGTACAGGGTCGCCAGCCTGCTGGGCTCTGGGAACGGCAGCGGGCGAAGCAGGATGGAATCGAGGACGGCAAAGATCGTGAGATTGGCGCCGAGACAGACGGCCAAAGTGAGAATCGCCGTGGCCGTGAATCCGGGCGTCTTCCGCATCATTCGCGCGGCGTAGCGCAGCTCCCTCGTCAACTCGTCGAACAACGGCAGTCCGCGCGCCTCGCGGCACTCCTCCATTACGCCGTTCAAACCTCCGAACTCGATGCGCGCGCGGCGCGCCGCCTCCTGCCGCGAGAGGCCGCCGCGCATCAGGTCGCCGGTGTATTGCTCGATGTGGAACCGCAGCTCCTCGCTCATCCCCTCTTCGAATTCACGCCGGCGCGTAAGCGCGCGAAACAGCGAACGGAAGCGCCTTCCCATGTCACACCTCGTCCGGCGTCGTGTTCAACGCCGCGGCGATCGCAGTGGCCAACCGGTTCCACCCGGCCGTTTCCTCCCGCAGGCGCCGGCGCCCCGCGGCGGTTAAGGTGTAGAATTTCGCCCGGCGGTTGTTGTCGCTTTGGCCCCATTCGGAGGCGATCAAAGCCTGGTGTTCCAATCGGTAAAGCGCCGGGTACAGAGACCCTTGCGGTATTTCGAGCGCGTCGCCCGAAATCTGGCCAATGCGCAGCAACACGCCGTAACCGTGCAGCGGCTTCAAAGACACCGCTTTCAGGATCAGCATATCGAGGGTGCCCGGAAGCAGTTCCGCGTTTTTACCCATGCTCGTATTACCTCCTAGTCTAACTAGGAGTGTACCCGATGTCCCCCGGTTTGGCAAGGAGCGCCCCGCCCAACGCACCCTTTCAGCCGGACGCCGGCCGCCTCGCCGCCAGCATCCGTTTCACCGCGCCACCCACGGCCTCGATAAAAGCGTTCAGCTCCGTCGGTTTTTGCACAAATTCCGTCGCCCCGTACCGCGCGGCCCGCTGCTTGTCGGCCGGAGACGCCGAGGACGTGATCACGGCCACCGGCACGTCGCAAATCCGGGCGTCGCCGCGAATCGCGGCCAGCACTTCGAAGCCGTCGCTGCGCGGCGTATTCAGATCGAGCAGGATCAGATCGGGGACCGGCTGAACGCCGTCGGCGCCCGCGGCGGGGCATAGCGCAAGCAGAGCGTCGGAGCCACATTGAAAATTCGTCATTTCAAACGCGACCGCGTTTCTCTCCAACGCCAGCTTGATCAAAAACACGTCGGAGGGGTTATCCTCGATCAGCGCGATATGCGGTTTGGCCGGAGTAGCGTCGCCCATACGCCCGCCTCAGGCGGGGATTGAGAACTTGAATTCCGATCCTTGGCCCAACTGCGATTCCACCCAGATCCGGCCCCCATAGCGCTCGACGATCTTTTGACAGATCGCCAATCCGATCCCCGTGCCGGAATACTCGCCCGGCCCGTGCAGCCGCTTAAACACTCCGAATATTTGCTGGGCGAATTGAGGGTCGATTCCGATGCCATTGTCTTTCACCGAGAAAACCCACTCGGCGCCATGCCTGACGGCGGAAACGTGAATCCTCGGCGGCTCCGTCGAGCGGTATTTCACGGCGTTTCCGAGGAGATTCTGAAACAACTGGATCAGCGTCGCCTCCGAGGCCATCAGAGACGGCAAGGACCCGCTGGTGATTACCGCCTCGCTCCCGGCGATCGACGCCTCGAGATTGCGCAGCGCCTGCTTCAGCACGGCGTTGCAGTCCACCACGGCGCGCGGCTCCGCGGCGCGCTCGCTCAATTGCCAGAACTCGCGAAGGTCGGAAATGAGGGCTTCCATTCTCAGCGCGCCCTCGACGGCGTAGGTGATCGATTCGTTGCCTTTACTGTCCAGCTTATCGGCGTAGTCGGCGGCCAGAAGCTGAGTGTGCGCCACGATCATCCGCAGTGGCTCCTGCAGATCGTGGGAGGCGGCGAAGACGAACTGCTTCAGATCTTCATTCGTCCGGCGAAGGTCCTCGGCCGAGCGCCGGAACTCGGTGATGTCGTCGATGGCCAGCAAAATCATCCGCTCCCCGTCCAGGCGATGAATCTCCCTGGCGTTGAGCAGCAGGTTTCTTCCTCCCGCGCGATCGTTGGTGTGGCGTTCGGCCTCGAAATCCTTGAGCGACGTGTTTTGCGAGAGGATCTCCTCGAGCAGAGGGCGCAGTTTGGGGAAGTTCCACTGGCCGCCTCCGATTTCATAGAACAAGCGGCCTTCGGTGTCCTCCTTCAGCACTTGAAAAGTCTTATAGAACGCCTCATTCGCCGTTCTCACCCGCAGGGACGCGTCGAGAACCACCAGCGGCTCGCGCACGGTGGCCACGACGGCTTCGGAAAAATCCAGCGCGCGCTTGAGAACGTCGATATCGATCAACGTGGCGATTGCGCCGTCGATGGAGCGGTCCGGGCCGTGGTAAGGCAAAATTCGCAGCGAAAGCCACCCCCCGTTGGGGCGCTGAAATTCGACGTTGGTCTCCGCGCTCCCCGCCAGCGCCTTCACCAGCAGTTCGACGAAATCGGGAATCAGCGTGGAGCGAAGATCGGTGATCGCCCTTCCCTGGTCTGTCGGAAGCAAATTCAGCACCGGCTCCATGGCGGCCGTAAACCACCGGATGCGAAGATCCTTTCCCACCATCACCAGCGGGACGTTGATATTCTCCAGCAGCTTTCGAAGGTCGGTGTTCAATATGTTCTGTTCGGCGTTCCGGATTCGCAATTCCTCGTTCACCGTATTCAATTCTTCGTTGGCGGCCTGCAATTCCTCCTTCGCCGTATCCAATTCCTCGTTGGTGGCTTGGGCTTCTTCGTTGGTGGAGCGCAACTCCTCCGCCGAGGCCTCCTGGGTTTCGATGATCGACTGAAGATAGTCCCTGGTCCCGCTCAGCTCGTTCTCGAGCCGCAGGATTTCCTTCTCCAGCCGGTCCACCGTGCGATCCCCGGCTTGCGCCTCCGCGCCGGACTCGGCTCGCTTCGCCAGTTTCTTGGCGTGCGCTTTCGATTCCATCGAATCCTCGAACAGCACCAGGAAACATCGCTCCCGGCCTTCCGCTCCGCGAATCGGAGTCACCCTCACGTCGACCATTCCGTAATGGCCGTTCCCTTTCACCCGCAGTCCTTGTTCGCTCACACTCTGATTCAGCTTGCGCGCCTGTTCCACCGCCGATTTCAGCCCCGCCAGCAGACCGGGCCTTACCATTTGCGATAGATTCGCCGTCGGCGCGCCTTGAGGAACTTGCAGATAGGAATCGGTCCGCCCCCGCACTTGCAGAACGTGCATCGCCGCATCGATCACGACCGAGGCGGGCGCGTATTCGGCCAGCAGCATCCGTTCCGCTTCCTTCTGGACGCTATTCACCGGGTTGAAAATCCCGGCCGGATCGCGCACTCCCGCGCCCGTTGCGAGACTCGCGCTTTCATCCGGGAATTCGAACTTCGGCCGGATCGAGTTTCCGCGCTTGGAATAAAACTTGTACTTGCGGTCTACCGCTTCGAAAGAATCCGAAAGGCTCCCCACCGATTCCGAACTTCCAAGCACGAGAAAGCCGCTCGGCCGGAGTGCGTAGTGAAAAAGCGACAGCGCCTTTTTCTGCAGTAACGGACCGAGATAGATCAGCAAATTGCAGCAACTGATGAGATCCATCTTCGAGAACGGAGGATCCTTCGTTACGTCGTGCCGGGCGAACACGCAGGAATCCCGGATGGTTTGGTTGACTTGATAAAAGCGGTTTCGCTTCGCGAAGAAGCGCTGCAGGCGGTCCGGTGAAATCCCGCCGAGCGCGCTGTCCAGGTAAACGCCGGCCCGCGCCTTCTCAAGCACCACGTCGCTTAAGTCGGTGGCGAAAATCTGGATCCCCGGATGCACGGCATGCCGCTCCAGGAACTCGGTCAACTCGATCGCCAACGAATACGCCTCCTCTCCCGTCGAGCAGCCCGGAACCCAGATGCGGATCGGATCGCCGGCGGACCGCCCTTCGAGCAGCGCCGGAAAGAGAAGCTCTCGAATCCCCTGGTAAACTTCGGGCTCGCGAAAGAAAGACGTCACGTTCACCAAGAAATCTTGAGATAGGACGCTCGCCTCCGCGCCGTCCCGCTCAACCAGACGGGCGTATTCCTTCAAGCTCTCCACGCCGTGCAGCGCCATCCGCCGTTTGATCCGCCGGAGGATCGTCTTGTGCTTGTAGTAGGTGAAATCGATTCCGGTGGCGGAGCGCAAACGCACGAAGATGCGGTCCAGTTCGCCGCCTTCCCCTCGAAACGAATCCGATATTTGATCCGGCTCGCCGCGCAGATAGGAATGGCGCGAGAGTTCGGCGAGCTGGCTTGCGATCCCTTCCGGCGCCAGCACGAAATCGATGGCGCCCGACGCGATCGCGCTTCGCGGCATCCCGTCGAACTTCGCCGAGGCGGGATCCTGGGCGAACGTGATCCCGCCCTCGGCCTTAATCGCTCGGACACCCAAGGTCCCGTCGGAAGCCGTTCCCGAGAGAATCACGGCGAACGCCATATTTTGACGATCCTTCGCCAATGCCTGGAGGAACCCGTCGATGGGCATATTTCGACTGCCGGTTTCCGGGCGCGGAACCGTCTCTAAAACCCCGCCGGCGATGGTGAGGTTCATGCCCGGCGGAATGATATACACGTGGTCCGCTTCGACCGGCGTGGGTCCGCGAACCTCGCGAACGGGCATGGACGATTTTCTCGAAAGGATCTCCGTGAGCTGACTCTCGTGCGTCGGATCCAGATGCTGCACCAGCACGAAGGCCATGCCCAAATCGGCTGGCAAGCGCTCCAGCAGCAGCGTGAACGCCTCCAGTCCACCCGCGGAGGCGCCGATTCCGACGATCGGAAACGTCTCGCCCGGGGATTCGGCGCTCACCGGCGATGTAGACGCCTCCGCCTCGACGCTGCCGTCAACCGCCGCAGGTGACGGAGTCTTTGGAGGCGGCTTCTCTCTTTTTCCCATGAACTCCCATCCTTCCACTGCGCTTTTCCGCAGCCGCGCTACAGCCCGCCCTTATCGATCGGCAATGGTAGTGGTGCGCCAAGTCGGCATATCTCCCAGCATTATACCCGCGGCGACTCCCTCCCGCTCTTACGCGGCCGTCCAGCCGCCGTCGATGGCGAGCGCCGCGCCATTGACGAAGGCGGACTCCTCGCACGCGAGATAGAGCGCCATGTAAGCGATCTCCTCCGGCCGCCCCAGCCGGCCGATCGGCTGGCGCTGATTCAAATCGGCGCGCACCTTTTCCTTTTCGTGCTTGTGAAACCGTTCGAGAAATCCCTCGACGAACGGTGTGTCCACCGTGCCGGGACAAATGCAGTTCACGCGGATTTGCGTTGGGTAATCGACGGCGAGCTGCCGCGTCATGGCGAGCACCGCGCCTTTGGTGGCGCAATAGGCGAACCGCCGTTTGACGCCCACTTGCCCGGCGACCGATCCGATATTGACGATGCTTCCGTGCGAGGCCGCGAGCAGCGGAAGAGCGGCGCGCGTGACCAGATAGAGTCCATGGACGTTGACGCGGAAAAGGCGGTCGAAATCGGCGGGCGGGGTTTCCTCGATGTTGCCGACGAAGCCGATGCCGGCGTTGTTGACCAGGATATCCAGCTTGTCGAGCGAGGCGAACACGCGGGCGACATCGGTTTCACTGGTGACGTCGCAGGCGACCGCCGTCGCGCCGGGCAGTCCGGCGGCGAGCGCCGCGGCGCGGACCGGATCGACGTCGGCGATGAACACGTTGGCGCCGGCCGAATGAAAGACGCGGCACGTCGCTTCGCCGATGCCGCTGGCGCCGCCGGTGACCAGAGCGGCGCGGCCGTCGAGACGGAAGGGTGTGGGCATAGTTAGAAGCGCAAAGGGTGCGGCGCGCACCGCCAGACTCAGTACGGGACGGATCGCGCCGCACTCCGTTTTGCGCGAGTTCCTTAGTAGCGATCAGTATAACGAACGAGGGGATCGCCGGGCATCCTGTATGCTGGAGTTTTCATGCCCTTTGCAACGATTCCCGACGCCATCGACGAGTTCCGCGCCGGCCGCATGGTGGTGATCGTCGACGACGAGGACCGCGAAAACGAAGGCGACCTCGCCGCGGCCGCCGAGAAAGTGACGCCCGAGATCGTTAATTTCATGGCCACGCATGGCCGCGGGCTGATCTGCATGCCCTTGGCGGCCGAATTGTGCGACGCCCTCGATCTGCGGCCGATGGCGGCGCGGAATACTTCGCGCTTCGGGACGGCGTTTTGCGAATCGGTGGAAGCGGCCGAAGGGGTGACCACGGGAATCTCCGCGGCCGACCGCGCCCATACCATCTTGACGGCGATTCGCGAGGGAGCGAAACCTCACGACCTCGCCCGGCCCGGACACACGTTTCCGCTTCGAGCCAAAGAGGGCGGCGTGTTGGTGCGGGCCGGTCAAACCGAGGCCGCGGTGGATCTGGCGCGGCTGGCTGGGCTGCGGCCGGGCGGCGTCGTCTGCGAAATCATGAAGGACGACGGCACGATGGCCCGCGTGCCCGAGTTGATCGGCTTCTGCCGCCGCCACGGCATGAAGATGATCTCGGTAGCCGATCTCATCCGCTACCGGTTGCAGACGGAGCGGTTCATCCATCGCGAATCGGAACGCTGCCTGCGCACCGAACACGGCGACTTCCGCGCGATCGCCTACGCAAGCGTGATCATTCCCGAACGGCATCTCGCCCTCGTTCATGGCGAGTTGAGCGGACTGGAGTCCGTGCTGGTGAGAATGCACTCCCATTGCGTGGCCGGCGACGTCTTCGATTCCACCGAGTGCGAGTGCGGCCGGGTGTTGCGCAATTCGATGGAACGGATCGCCGCGGAAGGCGCCGGGGTTCTGGTGTATCTGCACCAGACCGGGCCGGGCTTTCGCGAACACGCCCCGGCGGCGGAGGGAAACGCTCCGCGCCCGCAGCACGAAATCGGCATCGGGGCGCAGATCCTCTCCGATCTGGGCCTGCACCGCATACGGCTGTTGACGAACCATCCCCGGAAAGTGGTGGGCCTGGAGGCCTACGGGATCGAGATCGTCGAACAGACGCCGGTGTAAGCGTGGAGCGCGAGTCCGCGGGAACGAATCGTTTGCCGTACCGGGCCAGCGTGGGAGCCGCGGCGTACGAAGGGCTTCGGCTGCCCGTGGCGATGCTGCTCGACAACGTGCGCAGCATGTACAACGTGGGCGCGATGTTCCGGACGATGGACGGCGCCGGCGCCGAGCGCGTGATTCTGTGCGGCATCACCGCGCGGCCGCCGATGCGCGCGATTTCGAAGACGGCCCTGGGAGCCGAGGATGCCGTAAAGTGGGAGCACGCGGGCGACCCGTTGGCGGCCGTCGACGCCTTGCGCGCGGCGGGGTATGAGATCGCCGCGATCGAGACGGCGCCGGCCGCGGTGGATCTTTTCGATTGGCGGCCGCGCTTCCCCGTCTGCCTGCTGTTCGGCCACGAGGTGGACGGACTGGGACGCGAGATGATGGAACGTTGCGATACGGCGGTGCGGATCCCCATGCTGGGCCGGAAGCATTCATTGAACGTGGCGACGGCCGGAGGAATCGTGGTCTACGAGCTGCTTCGAAAGTACCGCCGGTTGCGCGAGGAGGGAGTGTCGAAATGAGATGGCTGGTGGCGCTGTGCGCCGCGGTGGCGATGGCGCAAAATCCGCCCACGATGTTTCCGCCGGTGCGCGGCACACGCGGAATAGTTGGCGCGGCGAATAACTACGAAGTGGAAGCCGGATGGAGAATGCTGGAGCATGGCGGCAACGCGGTAGACGCCGGCGTGGCGGCGGTGCTGGCGGCGTCGGTGACCGAGTTGAGCCGTTTCGGCATCGGAGGCGAAATGCCGGCGATCGTGAAAATGGCGGCGGGCGAGCCGGTGGTCATCGCGGGCGTCGGCCGCGCGCCCAAACTGGCCACGCCGGAATATTTCCGCAATCGCGCGCCGGAGCCGTGGGAAGAAGCCGGGCATATGCCGCCGATTCCCGAGAACGGCATTCACGCCGCCATCTCGCCGGGAGCCTTCGATGCTCTATTGGTGGCGCTTGAGAAATTCGGCGCCAAACCGTTCGCCGAAGTGGCGCAGCCGGCGATCGAATTGGCCGAAGGCGGCTTCGCGATGCCGGAAGAGTTCGGGCACATGTTGGTGGGCTACAAAAATATTCTGTCGCTGTGGCCGGTCTCGCAGCGGTTCTTTTATCCCGATGGCGCGGCCACGCCCGTCGGCGCGCTTTTTCGCGAACCATCCTACGCCGCGACGTTGCGCGAATTGGCGGCCGCGGAAAAGAAAGCGCGCGGGGGAAGGGTGAAGAAGCTGGAAGCGGTGCGGAACGCCTTCTATCGCGGCGCGGTGGCGAATAAGATCGCCGCGTTCAGCGAAGCCAACGGTGGCCTGTTGCGCTATGAAGACCTGGCGGCGTTTCACGCGCCCGTGGAACAGCCGGTGACCGGGACCTATCGCGGATACACCATCGCCAAGCCCGGGTTCTGGACGCAAGGCCCGGTGATGATCGAGACGCTGAATATTCTGGAGGGCTTCGACCTGAAAGCGATGGGGCACAACAGCCCGGCGTATCTGCATACTGTGGTGGAGGCGGTGAAGCTGGCCTTTGCCGACCGCGACGCTTACTATGGCGATCCCGAGGCCAGCCGGATTCCGGCGGAAGTGCTGTTGTCGAAGGCCTACGCGGCCGAGCGGCGCAAGCAGATCGATCCCGCGCACGCCTCGATGGAAAGCCGGCCGGGGAAGTTGGCGGGCGTCGCCGCGCCGGCCGCGGAGACGGGCAAATCTTCCGGAACGGTGAACGATACGACCAGCGTGGACGTCGTGGATGGAGCGGGCAACGCATTTTCGGCGACGCCGAGCGGGGCCTGGCTGCCATCGGTGATCGCGGGCGAAACGGGGATTCCAATGTCGACCCGGTTGCAGTCCTTCGTGTTGACGGAGGGCCACGCCAACGTGCTCGCTCCGGGTAAGCGCCCGCGCGTTACGCTCAGCCCCACGCTGGTGATGAAGGAAGGCAAGCTCGCGTTCATCATGTCCACCCCTGGTGGCGACAACCAGGACCAGGCGCTGCTGCAGGTTCTGCTGAACATCGTGGATTTCGGGATGATGCCGCAGGCAGCGGTCGAAGCGCCGCGTTTTCAAAGCGAGCATTATTACAGCTCGTTCGGCGGCCACGAATTCGCCGCCGGAAAGCTGACCCTCGAATCGCGCATGGCGCCGGAGACGGCGCGGGCGCTGGCGGCTCTGGGGCATCTCGTAACCGTGGCGGGTCCGTGGAGCAATTCGTCGGCGCCGGTGGTGATCGAAGCGACTGGCGGCGTGCTACAGGGCGGAGCGGACATCCGCCGGGCGCGCTATGTCTTCGGCAGATAGATCTACAACACGTCGGCGAAGCCGCGCTTCAAATGGCGGAACACGAGTCCGCCAACGACGAACGCGGCGACGGAGTAGCCGGCGACGATCAGAAGGTCGGCCGGGTCCGGCCAGCGGAACGAGAGCAGGCTGTCGCGGTAACCGCGGACAAAATAGGCGAACGGGTTGGCGCGCAGCAGGAATCGCAGACGCTGCGGATAGTGGCTTTCGTCGATGAAGATCGGCGTCGTCCAGAACCAGAACGTGAGCGCGACTCCAAGCACCTGCGCGCTGTCGCGAAGATAGACCTGCAGACTGGAGACGATCCATCCAACGCCCACCGCGAAGAGGCCGATCAAGACCATATAAAACGGCAGCAGGAACATCCAGAAGCTAAAGTGGCCAAGCCAGAGGCCCACGACTCCGAGGACCAGCGAGAGCGCCAGCAGATGGTTGAGCAGCGAGGAAAGGAAGATGGAAATGGCGACGATCTCGGCCGGGAAAACGGTTTTCGTGATGAGGTTGGAATTTTCCAGCAGCGAGGAAGCCGAGCGGGTGACGGTCTCCTGGAAAAGCAACCAGGGAAGGAATCCGCAGAAGAGCCAGAGCGTGTAATTGTTGGTGACTTCGGTTTTTGGCGTGGGCGTGTGGAGGCACCACTCGAAAACGAAGGTCCAACTGAAAAGCAGCACCAGCGGTTGAATCAGTCCCCAAAGCCAACCCGCGGCCGAGCCGACAAAGCGCTGGGTGAAATCGCGGCGGACGAGTTCGACGATCAGGGAGCGCCGATGGACGATGTTGCCAAGGAACAACGCGCCGGGTAGAGTGGAACGGGGCAAGTCCCAGTGTAGGCTGGAACGAGTATGGATGAAGAAAATCGAACCCGGCCCGTGGTTCTCTACGACGGCAATTGCGGCTTCTGCAAGATCTGGATCGAGTATTGGAAGAAACTGACCGGCGATCGATTGGACTACGCGGCTTCGCAGGAGCGCGGCGCGGAGTTTCCGCAAATCGCGCCGGAGGATTTCGCGGGGTCGGTGCAATTGGTGGCGCCCGATGGCGCGGTTTCAAGCGGCGCGAAGGCGGTCTACGGGACGCTCGAACAAGCGCGCGGAAAAAGGTGGTTGAAGAAAGCCTACGATGCGTCGCCGCCGTTCGCGGCCGCGTCGGAGTGGGGCTACCGGACCATCGCGGCGCATCGGAATTTCTTCTACCGGTTGACGGCGTGGACGTTTGGGAAGCGCATCGAACCTTCCACGTTTGCGCGGACGGAGTGGCTGTTCCTGCGCGTCTTGGGCCTCGTCTATTTTTTCGCTTTCGCCTCCTTGGCGCCGCAAGTGCGGGGCTTGCTGGGCGTGGGAGGGGTGGCGCCCGCCGGGCGATTCCTGGCCGCTGTGAAGGAAGCGCTCGGTGCGCAGGCGTATTGGCGTGTGCCCTCCGTGTTCTGGATGAACTCAACCGACGAGGCGTTGGCCGGCGTCTGTTGGGTGGGCGCGGCGCTCGGATTCGCGCTTCTCTGTGGCGCGTCGTGGAGCGGCCTCCGCGTAGTCTTGTACGCGCTCTATCTTTCCATCAGCGTCGTCGGACAGGACTTTTTGTCGTTCCAATGGGACGCGCTCCTGCTGGAGGCGGGCTTCCTGGCGATCTTCCTCGGCCGTAAGAAACTCGTAGTCTGGCTGTTCCGGTGGCTCCTGTTCCGGCTGATGTTCATGTCCGGATATGTGAAGCTGCTCAGCCACGATCCAACCTGGCGAAACTTAACCGCGCTCGATTATCATTACTACACTCAGCCGCTGCCCATGCCGCTCGCCTGGTATTTCCAGCAAGCGCCGGAGTGGTTCCATCGCGCGTCGACGGTGGGAGTCTTCTTCGTGGAACTGGCGCTGCCGTTCCTGATTTTCGCGCCCCGGCGATTGCGGCACTTCGGAGCCGGAGGGATGATCGCGCTCCAGACGCTGATTCTGTTGACGGGCAATTACGCCTTCTTTAATTTATTGACGCTCGGCCTGTGCCTCTTTCTGTTCGACGATCGCGCACTCGATTGGAAATGGCTGCGCGGGCTCGCCGGCGCCGCGGCGATTCCCCTCCGTTCCGGGATCGCCCTGCGGCTGCTGGCGGCCCTGATCGTGTTCGTCGGCGCGAGCCAAATATTGGAAGGCTTCCTCCGCTCCGCACCGTGGCCGATGGCGTTCGTGCAAAACCTCGCGGGGCCGTTTGAGATTGTGAATCCCTACGGCCTGTTCGCGGTGATGACCACCGAGCGGATCGAAATCGTCATTCAAGGCTCCAACGACGGCCAGACCTGGAAGGACTACGAACTGCCCTATAAGCCGCAGGATTTGAACCGGCGCCCGCTATGGGTGGCCCCGCATCAGCCGCGTTTGGATTGGCAGATGTGGTTCGCCGCCCTCGGCAGTTATCGTAATAATCCCTGGTTCGTCGGGCTGATGAAACGCGTGCTGGACGGCGAGCCCGCCGTGCAAAAGCTATTCCGGGTGAATCCGTTTCCCGCCGCGCCCCCGCGCTATGCGCGCGCCTTGGCGTATGAATACACTTTCACGAATTGGGCCGAGCGGAAAGCCACCGGGGATTGGTGGAAACGCACGCCGCGGGGAGAGTATCTGCCCGCGATTACGCTCGAAAGTTTTCAGCGGCGCCGCTGAGCGCCGTCGTCCCGCGCGCTCAGTGGAACTGTTTCTTGAAAAAAATGTCGAACCCTACCACGCCGTTTTCGTCCCGCGTCGCCACCGCCGAATAGCGCGGATCGATCGCCCACTCCACGCGCACGATCTGCGCGTTGCTCTGCGTCAGATCGGTCGTATACGTGAACGTAATGTTGCTGGTGATGCGTTGCTGCAGCGTTAGCCGCGCCTGCGGCAGCGCCGACCCACTCACGTACGCCGGATCGATCTTAACTTGGCTGATCCCGAACACCCGCTGCAGACGGTCGGCTACCGGAGACGCAATCGCCTGGCTCACGATCGCCGATTCCCCCATCTGTCCGAACGACTGCTGCAGCGCCGCCGGTTGATGCGCCACCAGCGACGGGTCCGATGTCGGCGTCCGCCCCGCCGCCAATAGCGCGACAATCTCGTCGAATTGCAGCGGCGGATCCGACCGGTAGGTCAGCTTCATATTGTCCACCGGCCCCGTCACGCCCAGCGTCACGTCCACGCCCTGCGACTGCGTTTCGAGCGATACGTTCAGAATCGGCTCGATCTTCAGCGGGTTATAAAACGCGATGCTCCCTTGATTCACCGCATACTCGTTGCCGAAAAAAACGACGTCGCCCTGCGTCACCGTGATCCGTCCCAGCAGCGACGGGCGCGCCAGCGTTCCCCGAAGATTCAAATCCGCCACCGCCTCCAGCCGCTGCGTGTAATCGGTCTGAAAACGAACGTCGGGCGCCGTTCGAATGCGCACATCCAGCTTCATCCCCTGCAGCGGCCCGCTTCCCGCCGAAGGCGTCTCCACCGGAGCCGACGATCGCGAAAGAATCGATCCGATGTCGCTCTGCATGCTGAACGCCACGCGGTGAATCGTCACACTTCCGGAAATGCGCCCATGCTCCAACCCGCCATTTAAATTAATCGTGCTGTCGCTCAGAATGCTCGCTCCCTGATAGCGCAGCCGCACCCGATTGGTAACCGCCTTTAGCCCATACCGCAAATTCCCGTTAAAAAAGTCCACCGATCCGTCGATCGACAGTTTCCCTCCGCCCGTTTCCCCGTTCAACTTCTGAATCGACGCGCTCGTGCCGTTCAACAAAACCGCTCCGTTCAGATTCGAGATCCCGTTCGGAATCCCGGCGATATTCACCGTGGCGTTCTTGAAATCGATCCGCCCATCGGCGATCGGCTTGGTCAAACTGCCACGCACTGTGGCCCGCATCGTCACCTCGCCGCTCGAATAGACGTCGCGATTCAGCTCCTCCAGCATCGCCAGTCCCACGTCCGCGTCCACCGTCAGATTCATCGCGCGATCGCCGCCCGCCGCGATCGTTCCGCCCAACGCGATGTGTGTATCGCGTCCGCTCAAGCGCGCTTGCTCGATTCGAAGCGCGGATTTTTCCAGCCGCCGCCGCACCGGCCCATCGTTCGACAACACTGCGAAGGAGCCGTTTGCCGGCGCCCCGCGCCGCGGCGCCGTTACCTGCAGCCGCGCGATCTCCACGCTTCCCTCCAGCGCCTCCGGTCGTAACAACGGTCCGTTCAGCGCCGCCTTCCCTTCCGCCAGCGCGTCGAAATCCGCCCCCACGCCGCCCGGCGCGCCCAGCAAAAACCGCAGCCCCGAAAATGTAACGTTCGAGAATTGGAGCTGCGCCTGCGCCGGATAGTCGTCGTCCAGCCGCGCTTGCCCCGTTCCATGAATCGACGATTTCGCGAAATTCGAATCCAAACGGAACGCCGCCGTTTGGCCGGTCGTCTTCGCCTCCAGCGCCAAATCGCCCAGCGGTTGCTTCTCCAGCGCCAGATTCGACGCCTTCACGCTGCCGTCGATTCCCGTCACCCTCAGCCGCGGCCCCTCGCGACTCCGCGAAATCTCTCCCCTCGCATCGGCCAGAATTTGAACCACTCCCGATAACCCCGGCTCGGCGCTCTGCACG
>VFSW01007298.1_pt1 | contig 16067 bp, 14 predicted proteins | sample 5358111 | NCBI WGS metagenome assembly VFSW01 (sample SAMN11554181, study PRJNA540505) | mine drainage metagenome | isolation source: sediment from site ElyBrook_90M | place: USA: Ely Copper Mine, Vershire, VT | collected 2017 | reverse complement strand
CGATACGACGGGCTTTCGGAAGCGCTCGGCGGTCCGGCCGCGCCCGGCATCGGTTTTGCTATCGGAGAAGACCGTCTGGTGCTTTCATTGACGGCGACCGCAGAGTCGGTGATTCGCAAGCCCGACGCCTACATCGCTCCACTCGGCGCCGGGATGAATCGTGAAACCGCTCGACTGGCGCGCGAACTGCGCCGTCATGACCTGGTTGTCGAACTCGGAGACGAGTCCTTTCGTCTGAAAAAATCTTTCGAGGCTGCCGATAAAATCGGTGCACGCTACATCCTGATCGTGGGAGAGAACGAAGTGGCGGCCGGCGCCTTCGCGCTCAAACACCTGGCCTCTGGCGAGCAGATCACAGTCCCACGAGCAGAACTGGCGCAAAAACTGTTGCAAGAGAAGTAAAATCGTGCCGTAGGAAACAAACCATGCGAAATATTTCCGTGCTGTGTGCAACGATTCTCACCGCCGGTCTGGCTATCGCACAGACGACAAAGCCGCCATCCGCTTTCGATCAACAATTGATCGATCAACAGAAGCAGTTCCTTGAAGCGACCGACACCAGGAACGCCGCCGCCGTGGACCGCGCCATCGCCGATGATTTCCAGGGCATCGGAACCAACGGCGATTTCTACGACAGAAGCGAGATTGTGGACGCCGTGCAAGGAGGAAAGCCTCAGCAGACCCGCGCCTATGATTTCCACGTCATCAAACTGAGCGCCGACTCCGCCATCGTCGCCTACAACCTGATTGCACCCGGAGAGCACCCGCGTTATCGCCACATGTCCGACACCTGGGCCAGGACCGACGGCCAATGGAGATTGAAATTCCGCCAGATCACCCCCAACCTGTGGAGTGCCAATGATCTGGATTAGCCGGGAACCATGGCCGGAATTTAGTGAACCGCCTTGTCATCGATAGCAGCGCTCGCCGGGCGGCTCGAAACCCCGTTCCATTTATAATCCTAGATTCGGCACACACCGTTATCCTGGCAAGACAAGGCGAAAACGTGCTCGATTTATTAGGCGACCTCAAACGAACTCATATGTGCGGTGCCCTTCGGCTCACCGATGCCGGCAAGAAAGTTGCGCTCATGGGATGGGTCAACCGCCGGCGCGACCTCGGACAGATCATTTTTGTCGATCTGCGCGACCGCACCGGAGTAACCCAAGTCGTCTTCAACCACGAACTGAATGCGGGCGTGCACCAGAAGGCCGAGGCTTTGCGCAATGAGTTTGTCATCGCGGCCATCGGAAGGGTGAAGCGCCGCGACGCCGACACCGTCAATCCCAACATTCCGACCGGCGAAATAGAACTGGTGGTGGAGGAACTGCGTATTCTCAACGTGTCGAAAGCGCTGCCATTCCTGCCTTCGGACACCGTGCTCGCGAACGAAGAGATGCGCCTGAAGTACCGCTACATCGACCTCCGCCGTGACGCCATGCAGTTCAACATCGAACTGCGTCATAAGGTGGCGCTCGCTATCCGCGAAAATCTGGCTTCTCAGGGCTTCTTCGAAATTGAAACCCCGTTCATGACGCGCTCGACGCCCGAGGGCGCGCGTGACTATCTCGTCCCCAGCCGCGTCTCGCCGGGATCGTTCTACGCATTGCCGCAATCACCGCAGCTGTTCAAGCAGATTCTCATGATCTCGGGATTCGACAGGTATTTCCAGATCGTGCGCTGCTTCCGCGACGAGGATCTTCGCGCCGACCGCCAGCCCGAGTTTACGCAGATCGATCTCGAAATGAGCTATCCGCAGCCGGAACGGGTCTGGGAAGTGGTCGAGGGCTTTCTGTCGGCGGCGTTCAAGGCAGCAGGATACGAGATCAAGACACCTTTTCCGCGCATGGATTTTGACGATGCCATGCGGCAGTACGGCATCGACAAGCCCGATCTGCGCCTCCCCGCGTTCACCGATGTGAAGGATTGCTTTACCGCCGCCGACCTGGAAGCGATGGCTATCAACAAAGACCTCCCGGTGATTGCCATCCGCATTCCGCATGTGGGCGAACTTTCGCGCAAGGAGCGCGATGACATCAAGCCGCTATTTGTGTCGAAGGGCGGAGCGCGCGTCTTTGAGGATTTCAAGCGCATCGAGAACAAGTTCCCCGACGCGGGTGCGAAAGTGCGCGCGAAAGCAGGCGCAGCAGCGGACGACCTTCTAGTGCTGGTGGTGGGATCAGCGCAGTCGGTTCGCGACGATCACCCAGCCGGCAAGCGCAATGTTACGCCCGCGGAGATGGCGATCTATGCGTCGGCGGGCATTCTACGCGTCGCCCTGGCGCAAAAATATGCGGACCGCCACGGCATTTTCAAAAAGACTGGCAACGCCGCCCAGGATTACCGTTTTCTCTGGGTCACGAACTTCCCCATGTTCGAGTACGACGAAGGCGAAAAGCGCTGGATGGCGGCGCACCATCCCTTTACTTCGCCGCACGACGCAGACATGGATAAGTTGGAGAGCGATCCCGCGATGGTGCGCGCTCTGGCCTACGACGTCGTGCTGAATGGGACGGAGTTGGGGTCAGGCTCGATCCGTATTCACCGCCAGGACATCCAAAGCAGAATTTTTCACGCGCTTGGCATGACCGAGGAAGAGGCGCGTTCGCGCTTTGGCTTCTTTCTGGAAGCGCTCGAATACGGCACGCCCCCGCACGGCGGGATCGCACTGGGGCTAGATCGCATCGTCATGATTCTGGCGGGAGCGGAGAGCCTGCGCGAAGTAATTCCCTTCCCAAAGACGGCTGCTGCTAAGGACCTGATGATGGAGGCGCCCACACCCGTGGCAGAAGGACAACTGCGGGAACTGGGAATCGGGATCGTGGTCAGAAAGTAGTCAGAGAACGCGATTGGAGCCAGCGGGCTCAGCTTGGCTTCGCCAACCGCCGCTCCACCAACTCTTCGATTTTCCCCAGAACTTCATCCTCGCTCATGTTGGTCGAGTCAAGAACGACCGCGTCACCGGCGGGCGCCAGCGGAGAAGCGGCGCGGGTCCGGTCGCGATGGTCACGCTCACGAAGTTCCGCGGCCATAGCCTGCGCGGATGGCCCTTTCACCTTCTGCTGATCAAGACGGCGCTGCTCCCGGACCACGGGATCGGCATCGAGAAAGACCTTCAAATCGGCGTCAGGAAAGACTTTTGTTCCAATGTCGCGTCCTTCCATGACGACGCCGCCTCCGGTACCCATTTCGCGTTGGCGCGCCACCATCCACTCGCGCACCTTGGGATGAACCGAAACGCGCGACGCCGCCTCCGACACATCGCGCTCACGAATGCGCTCGGATACGTCTTTCCCATTGACCAGCACCCGATTGCCGCCGATGGAGCGCTCGAGCGTTATGCGCGAATCCTGCGCCATCTTCAGGAGCGCGGCTTCGTCGTCGAACGACGCGTCCCACTCAATCGCGCGGAGCGCGAGCGCGCGGTACATCGCCCCACTCTCCAGGTTCACATAGCCCAGTTTGCGCGCCAGACGGGAGGCAATGGTGCTCTTGCCGGCTCCGGCGGGACCGTCAATAGCGATAATGAGTCTGCGCTGAGAAGGGTGGGTCATCGTAGCGAATCAGCGATTCTACACGGGTCACGCGCGGAAAACTACATCAGCTGACGCGTTCCGGACGGCGATTTTTAGGGACGTAGATTTGTTTAGGGGGCGTGACCTGGAGCAGAGATTTACTTCCCACATGCACGAAGCTCAGTTCGCGCGCCGACAGCAGAGCGTGAACCGCTTCTTTCACCCTCGTGCGGGGCACGAAGTTGGCCAGGAAATTCTCGACATCGCCCTCATCCACCGCGATCACGCAATCTAAATATTTCGAGACCAGCGCCGAGAGCGCTTCGGGCACCGAAATTCCCACGCCCTCGCGCACGACATCAGGAGCCCAGCGCGACAGTTCGTCCCACACCGAACCTTCCGCTGCCGTGTAATCGACGCGCGTGATGCGCAGCTTCGCCCAGAGCTCGCTCAGTGCGCGATCGAGGCCGGCGTTTGAAACCGAGCCACCCAGCGTTTCCCCCAACTTTGTTTTTGAAATCGGTCCGCACCGCCGGATGATTTCAAAAGCGTCACAGGCCAGCGGAGAGTACGGCGACCGCGGCCCCGATGCCGGCGGCTGCTTCGGGTTGCGTTCCCCGACCAGCGAATAAAAATAAGGAAATACCGACGCCGACAGCAGGAACGCATTGTTCTCGTCCGACAGCGGAGCCTCGTAGGCCGCTTTGTCTCGCAGGGCGCGCACCATCAACTCGGTCGCCTCTTTGGCCCGCGCATCGTTATAGGCATGCTGGCGCATGGGCAACTTGTCGTCAGCTCCCACCCAGGCGCCGATAAAAGTTGGCACTAGCAGCGCGGGGCGCATGGGGTACATCAGACAGAATCCCACCGACTCGAGGAAAGAGCGTGCATCCTGGAGAGTGCGGACGGGCTGGCCGTCGAGGCGCCACTTTTGCATGCGGACATGATGGAGTTCAGCGTCGGTCATTCCTTTTGATTAGAACACAGCGATTCGCGGTTGGCTCATCGCTGTTCGCATTTCGCTATTCGTAGTGTCACCAAGGGTTGGCGAACAGCGAAGAGTGCACTTCCTACATGCGTTTGAACGCTTTCTGTATATCCTGCATGGAATAGCGCAAGACTACCGGTCGCCCGTGCGGACAGGCCATCGGGTGCTCGGTTTTTGACAATTCGGCCAGCAGCCATTCCATCTTGTTCTGCTCCAGCGGCATATTCACTTTGATCGCGGCATGGCACGCGATGGAAGCCGCAATCCGCGTGCGCACCGTGTCCAGATTGATGGCTTGGTCTTCACGGTTCACCTGCTCGAAGATTTCGCTCAGCAGGTGCTCGATCTGCGATGCGTCCACTCCAGCCGGGGCAATCTTCACCGCTACGCTGCGGGAGCCGAACGGTTCCGCCTCAAATCCGTTGTGCGCCAACTCTTCGGCGATGTTGCTGAAAATCGCCCGCTGCGCCGTAGTCAACTCAATTACCAGAGGCATGAGCAAACGCTGGCTCTCAACCCTCTGCGCCAAACGCTGGCGCAGAACGCGCTCGAACAGGACGCGCTCGTGGGCAACGTGCTGATCTATGATCCAGAGACCGTCTTCGTTCACCGCGAGGATGAAGGAATTTCGAATCTGGCCAAGCGGGTGCAGTGTCCGCAGCGACTCCAGACTGGGTGCCCCTTGCGGTTCTTGTGCGATCGGGGGCGCACAGCCGTGATCCGGAACTGACTGTCCGCCAACCGCCTGATCACCAGCCGCCTCCAGGGCTCGAACCAGCGACACCGCCGCGTTCGCCTCGATCGCAATGCCTCCTTCAAATTCAAGGCGGGCAGTCGCCGCAGGAACGGTGGGTGGTGCCAGAGCGAACCCCGCCACGCTGCCTGCCGCCGATTCCTGTAAATCGTGCCATTCGCGAGCCAGACCACCATTGCCCGCGGTGCCGGCGAAAGAACGATTCGTGAGGCCGGGGCTGCTCAGACCTGGAGTTGCAGTCGGTTGCGCCCCGATCTCCGTCAGAAATTGGGGCACCGGCCGCGCCTTCATCAACGCCGCTCGGACCGACTCGCGCACGAAATCGTGAATTACCGTTTGTTGGCGGAACCGCACCTCGGTCTTCGATGGATGCACGTTCACATCCACTTCGGCGGTCGGCATCTCAATGAAGAGCAGCACGACTGGAAACACCGTGGGTGCCAAAATATTGCGATACGCCTCGGTGATCCCATGCTGCACGAGGCGGTCGCGAATCAGTCTTCCGTTCACGAAGATGAAAATTGAATTTCGATTGAGCTTCTGAATTTCCGGCTTCGAGACGAAGCCATGCAGCCGCACCTCGCCAAAATCATGTGGAGCGGGCGCCCCCGCCAGCGAGTCCGCGCCAAGCGGATCCGGTGCTGTTCCAATCAGTGACGCTGCGGATGAAGCTTCGCGCGCGGCGGCGCCCGCCCCACATGTATCCGCACTGCGCCGCCACGGCGGAGGTTGTGGAAGTCCGATCCGTTCGAGCGGTTGCAGCGCCGCCAGCGGAATCAACTGATCCAAGGTCTCCGGTCCAAAAACCTGGTAGACGCGCTCGCGATGATCGGCTACGGGCGGAGCCACGAGCAAGGCATTGGTCGCCGAGTGCAACTCGAAATGTTTTTCCGGGTGCGCTAGCGCATAGTGGGTTACGAGCGAAGCGATGTGGGAAAGCTCCGTCGATTCCGCGCGCAGAAACTTCCTGCGCGCGGGCGTATTAAAGAAAAGGTCGCGAATCGTGATCGAAGTTCCCAGCGGCAACCCCGCCTCTTCCACGCGGATGATCTTGCCGCCGTTAATTTCAAGAACAGTGCCGGAGTCTTCCTCTTCGGCGCGTGTTTCCAGGTGCAGGCGGGCAACCGAAGCGATCGAAGGCAGAGCCTCGCCACGAAATCCCAGGGTCGCGATCGTCAGCAGGTCGTCTGTCTCTTTTATTTTCGATGTGGCATGGCGCTCGAACGCCAACATGGCATCGTCGCGCACCATGCCACAGCCGTTGTCGCTGATCTGGATCAGCTTCTTCCCGCCTGCCTCGACCTGAATACGAATGCGCGTAGCGCCGGCGTCGAGCGCGTTCTCCAGAAGTTCCTTCACCACCGACGCAGGTCGCTCAACTACCTCGCCGGCAGCGATCTGGTTAGCAACTCTTTCGGAGAGGACGTGGATTTTACCCATGGAATCAATAGTCGGTAGATCGTAGTCAATGGTCAGTGTGACAGATTCGACGGCAGAGCGTAAAGGTGGACCGAGGTTTGGTGGCCGGCATCATCAACAACGTTATGTCGTATAGTTTTCCCAGGAGTCGTCGCATGAAGCACGGGATTTTGGGAGCCGGAGCAATTGGCGGGCTGATCGGGACTACACTGGCTTCTCTTGGTGAAGACGTCACAGTCGTCGTTCGAGCGGAGAGATTGGCAAGCTACCCTGCGAATTTAATGCTGGAACGTCCGTCGGGCGCAGTCACAGTGCCTGCGAAAGCGCTTGTAGCACTCACGGAATCGGTAGATGTGCTGTGGATCGCAACCAAGACTTATCAGCTACAAACTGCGCTGGAGACGCTGAAGGTGTCGCCCGCCTGCATCGTGCCGTTGCTGAATGGAGTCGACCACATCGCGGTGCTCCGAGAACGATTTGGGAGGGAGCAAGTTGTTCCTGCAACGATCGCGGTCGAAGCGGAAAGGACTGCTCCCGGACGATTTATCCAGCGCTCTCTGTTCGCTCGTCTCAACCTTGCTACCAGCGGCGCGCCGCTCTTGGGTGGCATCATCGGAAAACTGGGCAATTGGGGATTCACCTGCCAATTCATTCCGAACGAGCAGACACTACTGTGGAGCAAGCTCTGCTTCCTGGCGCCGTTTGCACTGGTGACGTCGGCATCCGGCATGAACCTGGGAGAAGTTTTTGCGAAGGCGGCCTGGAAACAGAAATTAATGTCGGCGGTCGCCGAGGCATGCGCGGTAGCGAACGCGAGCGGCGCGGAGGTTGACGCGAGGCAACTTCAAACGGTCCTGGACGGGGTGCTGCCGGGAATGCGCAGCTCCATGCAGAAAGATCTTGCTGCGGGAAGGCGACTCGAACTAGACGCCATTGGCGGGCCAATCTTGCGCGGTGGTCAACTGCATGGGATTAATGTGGCAACTACGGCGGAGTTGATGGCGGCGATTCAGGCAAAGCTCCTCGTAACAGTAGCTCCGCCAAGCGCTGGCTGAAACTTCACTTCGTTAATTTCTGGTCAGGGCTTGCGTTGCCCATGTCGACGGCCACTTTCCACTGCCCATCTTTTTGCTTTCTCCAGATGGAAGTGTACTTGCCGTAGCTGGTGATGAGTTTGCTTTCCTTGTTTTTGCCCGTGAAGACGTAATTGCCATAGGTATAACCAAGATCGCCGGAAGCCGCCATTTCAGCCCTGACAGGCGTCCAGGAGAGAGTTGTTCCTTCCGGCCATGGAGGCTGCTTGCGGATGGCATCCAAGCTGTCGAAACCGCCGCCGTCCACGACTTCAACCCCGTCTTCGGCGAAGTGAGTGACAAAGGCAGCGTGACCGTGCCGCGCGACATCCGCGGCAAACTCAGCTTCAAGTTGCATGAGAAGATCGGAACCCTTGGGGGATTTCTGTTCCGTGGCGAAGGAAACAGCGGCAGTCAGCAGAATTGCGAGCGCGATTCTTTTCATCGAGATTACTCGGGCCGCAGCAGCGGCAGTCCGTCCGGCGATAACGTTATCATGCGGGCCGGTTGAGCGTCCTCGACCTGATCCTGCACTACCGGCGCACAAGTGAGGGCGGCCTGCGCCGCACAAACCCTGCTACACTTTTTTCTCCAATGAAAATTCTACGATTGCTCTTGAACTTGGCATTGATGGTTGGGCCGATCGGGACGCACATGACTTCTGCGCAAGCGCCCGTTGTACCCGCGACGCAGTTGGCTACGCCCGAGGAAAAACATCTGCGGAATGTGCGGCAGCTCACCTTTGGCGGTTCGAACGCAGAAGCCTATTTTTCCGCCGACGGCAAGCAGCTGATTTTTCAATCGACGCGCGACAACTTGCAGTGCGATCAGATTTTCACCATGAACGTGGACGGGACGGATCAGAAGATGGTCTCGACCGGCAAGGGGCGCACGACTTGCAGTTACATTTTTCCGCATAATGACAAGATCCTTTATTCGTCGACGCATCTGGCCGATGCGGCCTGCCCACAGCGTCCGGACTACTCCAAGGGCTATGTGTGGGCCGTATATCCGGCCTTTGATATCTTCACGGCGAACCTGGACGGCTCGGACCTAAAGCAGCTTACGACGACTCCGGGTTACGACGCCGAGGCCACAATCTCGGAGGATGGGAAGAAGATTGTGTTCACTTCCCTGCGCAATGGCGACCTCGACATCTATTCGATGGATGCCAGCGGCAAGCATGTAAAGCAGTTGACCCATGAAATGGGGTATGACGGCGGTCCATTTTTCTCGAAGGATCGGAAGTGGATTGTCTACCGCGCTTATCACCCAAAGACGGAGCAGGAGATTGCAGAGTACAAAGAGTTGCTCAAGCAGAATCTAATCCGTCCGACCACGCTGGAAATATGGATCATGAAGGCGAATGGCAGCGGAAAGCGGCAGCTCACGAACTTGAACGCCGCGAGTTTCGCGCCGTCATTTTTCCCGGATGGCAAGCGGATTATTTTTGCGACGAACCTGGGTTCTACAGGCGGGATGGGAAACTTCGAGCTGTACGCGATAAACGTGGACGGCTCTGGGCTGGAGCGCATTACCTTCAGCGACGGATTCGATGGCTTCCCAATGTTCAGCCCCGATGGTAAACAACTGGTTTGGATTTCGCATCGTAATGGCAAGGCACAACGCGAAACGAATGTATTCATAGCGGACTGGGTGCCGTGAGTTATTTGTGATTGAGGATCGAGTGCTGAGATGAAATGGCTGTATTCGGGAATCGCGTTGTTGTTGCTGGTGCTGGTCTTAGGGACGGGCGCGGCTTATCTGGCCACCCGCGAAACCACTTCACCTCAGGGAAAGGACGCGCATTCGAACGCCGCCGTTCCCTTGGTCGACGTGCGCCCTCTGCCCACCTCCCGCGCCTTGGCTCCTCTGGCGATTACCTCTGAGGAGCAGAGCTTTGCCCAGGAAGCGGAGCGCATCGCCGACCACGAAGTGGATCTGGCGTTCGCTGACGCCCTACTCCAAGCCAGCGAACTGCGTCCCGCTCAGGATCCCAAGAATCGAGACCTGTACTTGAAGTTGCAGCAGGCGCAGACAGCATTGGCGGGTGTCCTGTCGCGAAGTGAGCAACTCAAAGCGAAGCTCGCCACCGCCAAGCCCGCCGAAAAAGACACTCTCCAGGATCAGCAGGACCTCCTCGAAGCGGAACAAGCCCTCAACGAAGACGAACTCGAAGACGCGCAGCAGGAATTAATCCGGACGGGAGTTGATCAGGAGACCGCAATTCAGCGGCAGCGTGATCAACACGAAGCGGCGGAGCATGAGTACGACCAGCGCCAGGCTCAGCACCCCGTGGCGACCGCGCCCGCCGTCGATCTCAAAGCCAACAATCTTTGGGGTCAGATGCGTGCCTGGATGTGGCTGCTAGACAAGCGCACGCGCATCGAGGCGGCTCGAAGCCAAGCCGTCGAGATCGGCAACGACCTGGCGCAGCAGCACCACTTGCTGCAAGACCGTGTTCACGAACAAAGACCCCAACGAGAGGAAACCAAGCAGCGAGCGGCGGACCTGCGAAAAGGGGTCGCGGCCGGAACGGCCTCGAAAGAGGATACCGTCGACGCCGTCAACGCCTTGAAACGCTTTTCGAGCGATCAAAAATTGCTCTCCGGCTTTGACAAGCGTATTCAGGACGAACTGGAACTGCGGCAGATCTACGGCCAGTGGCTCGATGCAACCGCGGCCCAGCAGCGCGCGATTATACACAGCATGCTGCGGTCCGTTCTTTGGATTCTGTTGGTGGTGGTACTGGTGTATTGCGGAAGCGTGCTGGTAGATCGGCTTTACAGCCATGCCGCCGCGGAGAAGAACCATCTTCTCACCCTCCGGGGAGTGATTCGATTCACTTTGCAGGCGGTGGGCGTGTTGGTGATCGCGTTCGTGATCCTTGGCGTGCCTGCCCAGATGCCGACCATTCTCGGACTGGCCGGTGCCGGGCTCACAGTGGCTCTGAAAGATTTCATCGTCGGATTCTTCGGCTGGTTCGTGCTGATGGGACGCAATGGCATTCGAGTCGGGGATTGGGTGGAGATCAACGGCGTAGTGGGCGAAGTGATCGAAATCGGATTGCTACGCACCGTGCTGCTCGAAACCGGCAACTGGACCGATACGGGTCATCCAACGGGGCGAAAGGTCGCGTTCGTAAACAGCTTCGCCATCGAGGGACACTACTTCAACTTCTCGACTGCCGGCCAGTGGTTGTGGGATGAACTGCAGGTAGAGGTCGGACAGGGAGAAAATCCTTACCCACTGGTGGAAGCGATCCAGCGACTGGTGGAGGAAGAGACGCGAGGGAGTGCTGCCCAGGCCGAACTGGAATGGAAGAAATCGGCGGGCTATCGGAAGTCGTTGACGGTATCGCCGGCGATCCATCTGCGGCCAACGGCGTCTGGGGTGGAAATGCAGATTCGATACATTACCAGCGCCAACGAGCGCTACGTCACTCGCTCGAAGTTGTACGAGAAAATTGTGAGATTGCTCCGCGGGGAGACGAAACCACCGCCGGTTGTGCCAACGAGGTAGGCACGAAAATCCAGTTCCCTAACGCTCGCGAAGCAACTGGTCTTTGATTTTGGCCGGAAGCCCTGAACTGGCGAGCAACTCGGGAAGTAGAGATCCGGGAATTTCCTGGCCGAATTCGAGGGCGCAGGCCAGTGACAGGTGCTCACTTCGCAGCAGCGCGGCGCGGATCTCCCGCCGGCGCGACCACTTCGTGTGCCGCGCCACCGTCTGAACAAAGGCCGCGCTGGCATTGGAACGAAGCACAGAACGGATGACGAGCTCTTCGGTCAGGCGCGGGTTTTCGAGCGCCGTCTGCATGACGCGGGTTTCGCGAGCCACGGTTGCGGCGGTCTTCGCTTTCTGGTCGACCATGCCCGCGGCACTTCGTCCTTCCGTGCCTTCCAAATCCAGCAGGAGCGCCGCCGCCACTCGTCCCGACGCGCGACGAGCCAGTGTTAGTCGTTCGCCAAGAGTGACGGTTTTGAGGCGCGAGATCAGGACGTCATCGACAGCAACTTTTAAGTCCGCTGGGACGCCCGGTGCGAGAGCCACCTTCATCAGATCAAAAGTGTAGAACTGGCGGGCAATGGGGACCGAAACATGGCGCGGAGTGTGCGGATGGCTGACAAGCGCAATTTTAACTTTGCGGCTCCTCAGAGCGGCAACGTTCTTGGCCAGTTGCTCCAGGACCTCCGAGGGTAATTCAGGACGCTTGAGCAGCGCCAGCGCCAGATCCTCACCAAGGCCGGGATCGGACGCGACACTAAATAGGTCGGCGGGAGTAGCCGCAGAGATTGCTCTATCCGTTGCCGGAAGAGTTCCGGCTTCGGGAATCTTGTCTTCGGACATTTCGTGATTGGCCATCTCAAATTCGCCGAGACTCACCCAACTCTACAATCGCTTTGCTTGCGCCAAGGCGCCTTCCACGGGATCGACCGGGTCCTCCCGCACGTCGATGCCGGGGAACCTGGTCTGCAGCTCATTGTAGAAAACCTGACGCACATCCGCCGACTGACGAAAGACACTGCCCGTCATGGCAACCGGGAGCGCTGACGCTGAACCCTGTGGTGCCAGGCGGCGAATAACGATATATGCCAACTGGGCCAGTTCGCCTCCCGCTTCCGTGAGCAAACCGCGGGCGACCGCGTCCCCCTCACTCGCCGCCCGGAGAACAATTGGAAAAAGACGCGGGAAATCCGGCGAAGGAATGGCATTAGCCAGTTGCACTAACTCGTCGATATTGCCCAGCTTCCAGGCTTCGAAAACCATCGCGGTGAGCGCAGTTTCAGCACCTTGATCGCGGGCGGCCAGGATCTCGGTAACAGCACGCCGACCAATCCAGTGCCCGCTGCCGTCGTCAGAAATGGCGAAGCCCCATCCTCCAGCGCGCGCCGTGTAACCGTTGGCGTCGCGACCGCAGGCGATCGATCCGGTGCCTGAGATCACGATCACTCCCGGGCCGCCGCCGAACGCCGCTTCGAGGGCGATGACCGTGTCGCCGACAATCTCGAGCTTCGTGGTGGCGATCTCCGGGAATACTGGAGAGAGGATGCTACGAATCTTCTCCGCGCTCTCGGGCCGCGCAGCGCCGGCGATGCCAACGCAGAGGGCACGAATCTGTCCGGTGGATATTTGGGCAACGTCACAAACCTGGCGTATGCCAGCGAGCAGAGATTCCCTTGCCTGCTGCTCGCCCAGGCGAACGATATTGCTGCCGCCAGTCGTGGATCTCGCCAGCACTTTCGTTTCGTCGGCGAGTAGAAAGCGGGTCTTGGTGCCTCCGCCATCGATTCCGAGGTAGTAAGGCATCGCGCTAGTTCTAACACAGGTTCGCAATCAAGTCCTTGCGCAGATCAGTGTCGGAACATGCTTGTACAATGCAGCGAAGTGATGATGACAGTGCGAGACGCGGCAGACAGTGCCTCTCCACTCGAGTGGAAGCGATAATCTGCCAGAAATTCAGAGATATGGATACTGGAACAACAAACCGCAAGCCTCGCCCCGAATTGGCGCGTGATCTCGCCTTGTCGCACGCTTGGGCTGTCGTTGTGGGCACGATTATCGGCAGCGGAATATTTCTGGTTCCGACCGAAATGATGCAGGCGGTAGGGTCGGCTCGCATTGTGTATCTGGCCTGGCTGGTCGGTGGCCTGCTCTCGTTTTTTGGCGCACTGACCTATGCCGAACTGGGCGCCATGAAGCCGCAGGCGGGCGGCGAGTACGTTTACGTTCGCGACGCCTATGGGCCGCTGGCGGGATTCTTGTATTCGTGGACCTGGTTCCTCATTGCCAAGCCGGCTTCGATTGCCACCATCACTACAGGTCTAGTGCGCATTCTGGAGACTTTCGGAGTGTTCTCCTTTTTCGCGCAAGCTTTCTTATCAAGCGGCTCCGCGCCCCACACATTCACCATCACCTACGGGCAACTGGTCGCAATTGCCGCCACACTGTTGATTTCCTGGCTGAACTACATCGGCGTTCGCAAGGCGGGAGAATTTCAGTTTCTGTTCACGCTGCTTAAGGTCGCGATCATCCTGGGAATCGTGGCGGTCGGCTTTTCCTATCGCGGTGGCACCTGGGAGAATTTTGCTACCGAGTTTTCCGGCGCAAGGGGGGGCATGGCCGGATTTTTCGCAGCTCTTGTGGCCGCGCTTTGGGCTTACGATGGCTGGAACGATCTGAACATGGTGGCGGGCGAAATACGGAATCCGCAGCGCAACATTCCGCTCTCGCTGATTTGGGGCGTGGCCACGGTCGGCGCACTCTACATTCTGGTAAACGCGGCCGTGCAATACGTGCTGCCGGCGGCGGCGATCGCTGGCTCGGAGCGGCCCGCATCGGACGCAGTTGCACTGGTGCTGGGGCGAGCTGGCGCCAGCCTTGTGTCGGCGGGCATGGCAATCTCAATTCTCGTGACATTGAATGGCACCATCATGAGCGGAGCGCGCGTGCCGTTTGCGACCGCCCGCGATGGATATTTCTTCAAGGCCATTGCGGAAGTTCATCCCCGCTTCCGAACGCCTTCGGTGTCGATCACAGTACAGTGCGGGCTGGCCATCGTCCTTCTATTGCTCGGCGGAAGTTTCCGGCAGTTCTTTTCGCTGGCAATTTTCGCGGAGTGGCTGTTCTACATGATCGCAGGCAGCACGATATTCGTCTTCCGCCGCCGCGAACCGTTCGCCGACAGGCCCTATCGCGTGTGGGGATACCCCGTCGTTCCGGCAGTGTTCATCCTGGCTTCCGCGGCCCTCCTTTACTATACGTTCACCGACAACCTGAAGAGCTCCGCTGGCGGGTGCCTGGCAATCCTGGCGGGTGTCCCGGTGTTCTACTTTTTTGCGCGCCGCCGCTCAAAGACACCGAAGTAACCACCTTACGCTCCAAAACCGTTGGAAACCCACGCTGGTTACCAAAGGACACGCGCAAGGGACACGTTTACCCCCTGCCCAGTCTACCCTAAGGGGAAGACACCCACCCCCAACCGCGCTCACCCGCCCTTGGGCCCCCGTTTGGAGTAAAAGAATGCCTACGTACGATCGCGGTTTTCAACTCGGCCTGCTGCCTGAAAAGAAGTGGAACTGGCGGACTTTCGCCACCAGCTACGGACTTCTCACGGCTCTGATCCTGCTCATGACGATCATCGGGATCATGGCGCAGGACACGCTGATCACCGCCGTGAATTTCCACGTCACGGAATTGGTCCCGCGGCCATCTTTGCGACCGGAACCACTGCCTAAGCCGAAGCCGCTCCCACTGCATGCCAAGTTGCTGCCGGCTGCTCCGGTTTTCGAGAAGCCGAAATTGGTCGTGCCAAAGGAAATTCGCGCCTCCAAGCCGCAGCCCCAGGAAATTGAGCCACCCAAGGTGGCCATGAATAATTTTGCGCCCGCTGTGTTGAAGCAGACGAGCGGAGCGCGTCCGGTGTTGATTCATACCGGGGATTTCGCGGGCAGTTCGGTGAAGCCCACCGTGAATGCTCCGATCGAGAAGGTACAGACGGGTGGCTTCGGCGATCCCAATGGATTGAAGCCGAGTGACAACCGCAAGCCGAACGGCAAGCTGGTCGCCGCCGTCGCCGGATGGTTTGACATGCCCGTCGGCCCCTGACAGGGCAACGGGTCAGGTGGCGCAAAGGGAATCAAGGGAACGGTGGCGAGCGCCGATTTTGGCAATGGTGTGGCCACCGGTGGACAAGGCGACGGGCGCAGAAGTGGCCGCGGCAGTGTCCAGACCTCGGGCTTCGGTTCGCAGGAGGTCGCTCAGAACACTCCGCATATTCAGCATATGGACACCGGCCCGGCGACCAGTTCCGTCGAGATCACGTACAAACCAAATCCGGTTTACACGGAAGAAGCTAGAAACCTGAAGCTGGAAGGCGAAGTCCTGCTTGAAGTGGAGTTCGCGGCGAACGGGCAGTTGCATGTGAGTCGCGTGGTCCGTGGTCTGGGCCATGGACTGGATGAAGCAGCAATCGCAGCCGCCAACAAAATGAAGTTCAAGCCCGCGATGCGGAACGGGCAGGCGATGGATTCGACAGCAGTGGTGCACGTGGTATTTCAACTGGCGTATTGAAGATCTGGAGATAAGAGTCATGCGGAGAGTTATGCGCAACGTAATGAGCAACATGAATTGGTTGTTTTTGGCTCTGCTAGCTTTGACCTTGACGGCAGCGGCCCAGCAGTCGGCGTCCGCGCCGCAGAACCCACAACCGACCGCGGCGACGCAGCCAGCCCCAGTCCAGAATCTGGCGCCTCCGACCACCATGGGCCAGGTGGTCGACCGCGCTATTGCCGACCTTGACCAGACTTTCGCGACAA
>VFSW01007297.1_pt1 | contig 16072 bp, 17 predicted proteins | sample 5358111 | NCBI WGS metagenome assembly VFSW01 (sample SAMN11554181, study PRJNA540505) | mine drainage metagenome | isolation source: sediment from site ElyBrook_90M | place: USA: Ely Copper Mine, Vershire, VT | collected 2017 | reverse complement strand
TATTGGCTCCCTTTTCCTCCGCCCCAGTGGTCCCCTTTTACTGCGCCCTTGACACAGCGCTACCGGTTCAGTGAGCAACGCCTTAAAACGCTAAAAGCGTCTATGCATCAGAGCGTTGAGGAAGCGGTTAGTGTTCTTTTACAAGACCAGCGGTTCTGTTCATGAACTTGCCTGCCATTCCCCACGGCCATCCCGGTCATACGTTTCGACCACTCTCTCGTTCAATGATCATTAACAATCGCAATATCTCCGAATGCTGATAGCAATTGCGGGAACGTAGAATCCACAAACTTGGCGAATTGAAGGTGTGTTCAAAAGTCACCAGATGGGCGTCGCAGGAGATTTCGATGCTGGGCGTTTCCCGCGTCGGAGACATGGAGCCTGAACGATCCCGTTCAGACATTCGTGTTCAGCTACGTGCGTGAGCATCCCGCAGTTGAGAAGTTCAAATCGCAAGCACTGCGCTGCGCACTCGCTGCGAACGGGCACAGCCATTGTACTTTCGAGACCTATGCGCCGTGCCGCATATTGGCCACACTCTTCTCACCGGGGTGGTGAGCAGCTAAAAACACTCAGACGTGACGATGCTCACTGCAAGTTCTTGTGCAGCCGTGTAGATTTTGCCGGGATCGCTCAGTGATCCCGTACACGACCTTGGAGACATGGATGAGGGTTCATACAACAGCGTTGAAGGAAGGAATTAGGAGAACAAAGGAATTCGAGCGAAAAGGACTAGCGGCATTCTCTGTAAACGTAGGGACGAAGTGTGGCCACGACTGCTTGTACTGCAGCACGGGGGCCACACTCCGCACCCATGCTTCATTCAAAAATGCTGGCGAGAGCGCGTTCGGATTGGGCTATGCCATCGTCGACCCTACCACGGCGGATCGAGTTGCCGACGATGCTGCCAGGAAAAGGAACCGGGGGCTGATACAGCTGTGTACGACGGTTGATGCTTGGTCACCCGAAGCGCAAAACTACAAGCTCGGCCGCCAGTGTCTTGAAGCCATCCTCGCTGAACCCGATTGGACAGTACGCATTCTGACAAAGAACGCCGCCGTAGTGCAGGATTTTGACCTGATCGAGAAATATCGGGACCGGGTAACCGTCGGCCTCAGTCTTACAGCGCCGCCCGAATACTCAGCGATCCTTGACATAGTCGAGCCTAACGCTTCTCCCATACAAGAAAGAATGGAGGCTTTGGCTGAAGCACACCGCCGCGGTCTCCGCACTTACGGCATGCTTTGCCCCTTATTGCCCGGAATTTCAAATCAGCCGCAGCGAATTGACGAGCTGCTGAGATTTGTATTCGAGTGTGGTGCCGAAGAGGTTTTCATAGAGCCCATCAACGGGCGAGGTGACGCGATTGGGGGAACGGCAAAAGCATTACGAGAGGCCGGATATTCGGCCGAGGCGGATCAAGTCGATGCAGTTCGTACTGACGCTGGCTGGTCGAGATATGCGCGCCAACTTTTACAGGATGTTCAGGACTGCATGCGCAAACGGGACAGACTGGCTGCATTGCGTTTTCTGCTTTATCGGTCACGGCTCACCAAAACCTGTGAGGAATGGATAAAAGCTCATGAGGACGGGGTTCGCTGGTTGGGCAAACCGGCAGTACCTGAAAGTGTCAACGACGAATCTGCCGAGTTGGATGCCACTGCGCTGTCGGATCAGGGGGTTGAAAGTCCGATAACTGATCTCAGGCTGGATGATGCTGAACCGGACAAATTGGCCGATTGGAAGTTCCGCTTCGATCCGGAAAAGCTAGACAGGCTTGCTGCACGGTTGCATGGCGATGACTTTCAGGAGGAAACATTGCTTCGGGAAAGGCTGGCTGGGAGCCTGGGACGAATGTGGTTGAACCGCTTCGAGTTGGGCTGGATCTTGAATGACTATCGGCGGCTGTACAAGGGAACCCGGAGTTGGGAACATTTCTGTCAGGCGATCGGCTGCAAGATTCGCACAGCGAGACGGTTGATTGAAGACTATGAGGCTGCAAAATCGGTGACGCAGGCACTGCGGGACGCCGCAGCCGAGAGCGGGTACGATCTGGCGGCCCGAAAGAATCGCGACTTGCTGGAGCAGGTCGTCACGTTGGCACCAAAAGACGTTGAAGTAGCCCCCGAGGACGCAAGACGTCTGATCAAGTTGGCCAGCAGCAAAATCTCAGCACCGCCTACCCGCGGCGCCGGGAAGCAAGTGCCGCCGGAGGATAAGATCGAGTCCGCGTTCAAGTCAGTGACCCGAGTCCTCGACACGTTCAACCCGGCAGACCAACAACTGTGGCTGAGACAACTAATTACCAGGCTGAAAGCCCATTACGGCCTGGCGAAAAATCATCGTGTTGCGGTGCATCCGGAACAGGTTTCGCTTGGCATCAGCAATTGAAAGGCGACGACCATTGGTGCATAACCGGTACCAGTATCCCTCTCCTGAATTCAACGAACAAGAAATTCGTCCCGCTACTCTTTGGCAGGGGGTGCTGCCTACGTCAAGATCGACTTGCAGCCCCACAGTTGGGTCTGCGGGTCAGCTTGCCGCGGAGTATCGGGACGATGCCGGCGCCGGGTGAACCCGACAACAAGAACGCGCCCGATTTGGGACGGTGACGATAATCGTTGCCTTGGATCGGGGTGTGCCCAGTGCACGCGGTCTGATGGGCGGCTGAAAGTCGCAATTAGAGGAGACGGAGGACTACATGGAACTGATGACGTACGACGCCACCCAGCAGCACTATGGGGCTTGGCTGTCAGGCTATGACTGGGATGTGTATGGCTGTGGCACTTACCGGGAACCCAAAAGCGAGGTGCGGGCGCAGATCCTGTTGAAGCGGTTCATGGAGAAACTGGGTCGGAAGGTACATGCTCAGGTCTCGTATGTCGCCGCTCTTGAGCGGCGATACTCCGGTCTTGGTGGTTGTCCACTGCACTGGCATTTCGTCGCGGCTGGGGGACCCAAAGGCGACATAGCGGCTGTTGGACAAGAGCTGTGGTGGAAGCACTTCGGGAACGCGAAAATCGAACCGTACGATCCAGGATTCGATGGGGCGTTTTACATATGCAAGACTGCGGCTGACGCTGAAGGTCTCCTCGAAATGCGAAACCTCGACCGGCTGTCCTACCACGGTCCATCCGACCTGATTGAGTCAGCTCACGGCAATGCGTACGTGCCGGAGCACCTGAAAGACAAAGTCTTCGGGCAATACCTGGTGGTCAGGTGATATTGGTCAGGTGATATTGGTCAGCCGATTTCGGCCTTTCCCAAGTCACGGCCTCCGGCCGAAGTCGCCGCAGTCGCGTATGGGATGTTGGCGGGCGCCCCCCTTGAGGGCCCGACCGAATGGCCGTCCCGCAAAACGGCATCGACCAATGAAGTCGGGCCGGACGCCAGGCGAATTAGAACGGTTAGATAGACAAAGGGAAGGTATCAATGAAAAAACTACCCAACATAGATTGCGTGGTGAAAGTTCGGTTCGGCCGGGGGTTTGTGATCGGCGGCGATGAATCGCGTTTCGTGGTTACGGCGGCGCATTGCCTTCCAAAGCTGCCACCAGCCCATGCGATGTCATATTTCGGGGATCGCACATACAAGAACCTACTTGCGTCACTCGGGCGCAAGACTAGTATCTGGGCTGAATGCCTCTTCGCCGATCCAGTGGCAGACATTGCACTCTTAACTGCTCCTGATAATCAGGAGCTGTATGAACAGGCGGAGGAGTTCGAGAACCTAGTAAATAGCTGTTGCCCTCTGCAAATTGGGAATCCTCGGAGCGGAGACGGATGGATGCTTTCTCTCGACAACATCTGGGTTCCAACTCACGTCGCAGTGCACGATTGTTTTAGGGCCTCTATGGAGATCGATTACTCGCGACCAGGGCAGTCCGGATCGCCGATTTTGAACCGCTCGGGACAGGCGATTGGCATGATCGTCGTGGGTGGTAATACCACAAGCGGCACGACCGGCCAAGTAGTACAGGAGCATTCGATTGGAAATCCGATCCTAACGTGCGCTCTTCCCTGTTGGTTTTTAGAACTCGTAACGAGCTTCGGGCAACGCCCAACAAGAGGGCGAGAAAGAGTAAAGCCGGCGAGGTGAAGTCACACGGTCGTAGCACTTACATCCATCACTCCTCGAATGAAATTGCCACTGGCCTGGTAGGGAGCGTCTGTTTCGGGCCTGTCCCGCTGGATACGTTCCGCTGCTTCCAGTCGTCACGAAATATTCTGTGACATGACGCGAGTTGCCATGTCGCAACCATCGACAGTGCGTTCCTCACCATAGCGGCATAACGGGCTCGAAATCCTGTTCCTCCTGAAACGCGGAAAGGGCGACTTTTGGACCCGTGTAAAAGCGAAACCCGAAACGGCAACCTCAGCTTATGAGGCGAGAGAAGCCACCCGGAGGGGCATCCTGTAGGCCATTGTCCAGACAGACAGTCGCTGCTCGAAATCTGTAAAAGCCATCACTGAAATCTCAACAGGCTAAGCACAGACCGTGTGCGGAGAACGGCCACAGTGCAAGCCCGACGTTCCGTTTCTACGGATCGCCGCGGATGTGGCGACGACGAGTGGGGTGGAGTTTGCTCCACGTTCGCCGGCAATCTCTTCATCAACATTCCGGCCGGAATCCCGGCCTTTATTAGCTTTCGTCCGAGAGTTGCGCGCTCATCTATGGCGACCGCCGAGATTGCAGCGTGGCGCCCCCCGGCCGAAAGCTGAAGGAGAACAGAATGAAAATCAATCCAAGACCGAATCGCCGAAATGTCTACCTTGATACTGAAACCGTCAGCCTGAACTTAGACGACCGCGACGGCGCCCTTTCTGGGCTCCGCGGTCGCCTTGTATGTATTGCGATGCTTGCGGATGACGGCCAGGACGTAGAGGGAAAAGTCCTGATCGACAGGGACGAGAAAGCAATGATCCGTGGTTTTTGGGATTTCGTGCGCCCCTCGGATCTATTTATTGGCTTCAACTGCCTTGCATTCGATCTGTCTTTCATTCGGCAACGGACCTGGATCGAAGGTATCCGTCCAAGTCGCAAACTCGACCTACGCCGGTTCTATAGCTCCGACACGTTCGATCTGATGCAGGTTTTTTCGGGCTGGGGCATGACGAAGTTCCCCAGCCTCGACGAGTTGTCGAAAGCACTGGGCTGTCACAGCAAGATTGCGCACGGTACTGACGTTCAGCAGTGGTGGGCAGCCTCGGACTTTGGGAAGATTGCCGAGTACTGTTTGGCCGACGTCGTCATAACGGCTGAGGTTTTCCATAAAATGATTTTCAGGCCGCTCCCCGCCCGCTTTTTCACCCTTAGCTCCCTCCAGCCTTGGTCCGTAACTCCTGGCCAGCCAACACAATTGATTTCGTCAATTTGAAATTGGCCCCTTTTGATGGCCTGATTTGGCCCCACCTGAGCCATTGTCGCTGGCTTCAGCGTCTACTTCGTGGCGCTGCAGGACCTGCTCACACAACTGGTGCGGGCGCGGGAGGAGAACCGGCTGAAAGAAAAGATCGCGCTGCTGACCAAGCCCAAACTGCTGATCTTGGATGAGATCAGGTATCTGGCGCTGGACGCGTTTCGGCGCCAGTGTCTGTTTCAGTTGGTCAGCAAGCGCTACGAACGGCTCAATGATTCTGACCTCGAACAAGAGCCATGGCGATGGGGGAACGATCTTCGCCGATAACGTGATTGCTGCGGCGATTCTCGCCCGCTTCTCGCATCACTCGACCACGATCAACATCAAGGGGGAGAGCTACCGCCTTCCCACAGAGGAAAGGAAGCTCCTCACATCACCGGCAACTGCTTCAGCATCAGTGGGGAATCTAAGTCGGCAGAAAACTGGGATTCTTCACTTGGCAATCACACAAGCTGGTCAATGGTGAGCGGATCGCGACGAAGGAGATGCGGCGGCTGATCGAGTGCGCCGACGCCGACAAACTGACGAAGGCGCAGCCGCGGTGGGAGCAGACAGCAGGCAGCAGGGTGAAGGGATGAGTCAGTTCTTCGGGCGTGCGGAATATCAGGGTCGGGGCTGGCCGACGAGGTGGCCGATATCGAGTCTTGCGAGCGCTGGCGGCTGCGGTCGTGGTGGGCATCGGCATCTTTACCATCCAGAACGGTGTGATGTGGACACCGTTGCAGCGCTGGTACTGGGGGCAATACCTGAAGATGCGGAGAGGTGTTCCCGACGCGGGCCAGCGACCCGCACGGCCACTATCGGCTGCTGGCGAAGGTGGACTGGCACGGGCAGCAGCGCATGGCCGTCGATGCCGACGTGGTGCCCCTGCGAACCCTGGGCGGCAACTGGTGCCATTCGTGCTCTCGCCGCGGGCGGGGTCGAGGTGGTGGTGGACACAGTTCTGGTGGCGCACATCTTAGTAGCCAACATTCGTCACTTACATTTGCCAATCTGATTCGGTAATATAGCTACCTTAGACGCGGCGTATGCTCCGGGCTGTGGGGAGCTTCTGCTCCCAAACTTCTTCCCCCCGGCTCCTGTGGCCCACATGAACTGGCTGAGCGGAGTGCCTTCTGCATCACGAAACCTGTTGGGCTAAGACGACTAGAGATGGCAAGCCAGGGATCAGTGTCCGGGATCACTGTTTCAATGTCGGCTGTGTCGCGGACGCACTAATTGGCCTGTTGCCACAGAAAATTCAGAAACAAATACCTCATGGCGCAAGCGTTCTCGCAGCGCTACACGACATTGGCAAGGTTTCACCCGGCTTCCAGATTAAGTGCCCGGCATGGCTGGCACGGTATTCGCTCACTGAGCAGGCGCTCGAAGAAGGCTGGGGTATATGTCTCTCCGACCATGCCAAGGTTACGCAGTTCACATTGCAGTCGCTCTTGGCTAAGTCCAGTCTTGGAAGATGGGCGGCAGCCGTCGGCGCCCATCATGGCCGAATCAAAGGTGAACGGGTGGACGTACGAGAGCCTTGGGAGGAAGAACGTGTGCGCCTTGCAACCGAGATCGTAAATGCGTTCGGCCCGTTACCCGATCGGTCACCAACGGAAGCAGATCTGTGGTTCGTTGCCGGGCTCACCACCGTCGCCGATTGGATTGGCAGTGACGAGGATAATTTCCCCCAGGACCGGAGCTTGGATTTGCAAGGGAGGACAGACCAAGCACGTACTGCCCTCGCGAATATCAACTGGAAGCCACTCAGGACCCGTGAACTCCAAACGTTCAGTGACTTATTCCCTCAGATTACAGAAGCCAACGATCTGCAAGTCTCAGCCATTCAGGTGATCTGCGAGCCAGGAGTTTATGTAATCGAAGGGCCTATGGGTTACGGCAAGACGGAAGCAGCAATGGCAGCGGCCTATCGGCTCATTGCAGGTGGAGCCGCCACAGGCTTCTACTTCGCTTTGCCGACGCAAACCACCAGCAATCGGATTCATCTCAGGTTGGGGCCGTTCGTGGAACGAATCGCCATTGATTCGACGGAATTGAGACTTGCGCACAGTTCTTCTTGGCTGCTGGACGGTCACCCTCCCAAGCTCTTTCCCGCAGACGCTCGTGACAGTGAAGCACAGGAGCATGTGCGGGCTGGTATCTCGTGGTTTGCCTCGGCGAAACGATCGCTTCTCGCACGTTGCGGTGTTGGCACGATCGACCAGGCTCTATTGGGCATCGTAGCGGCCAAACATTTCTTCGTGCGGCAGTTTGGCCTTGCCGGCAAGATCGTCATCCTCGACGAGGTCCACACCTACGACCTCTACACCGGGACACTCATCACCCAGTTGGTGAAGCGTCTGCGGGAATTGCACTGTACCGTGATCATCTTGTCCGCAACTCTGACGGAGGGTCGCCGCCGAGAATTACTCGGAGTACCTGAAACCCGGCCGCTCAGTAACGCGTATCCGCTGGTTTCAGGGGTCGCCAACGGCTTCGTCGAGCGTGAATGCCTGCCCCCTCCATCGAAGCTTATCCACATACGCCATTGTCCCAGCCAAGTGTCCGTAGACGAAGTGCTGAAACGCGCATCTGGCGGCGATTGCGTGCTCTGGATTCGGAACACTGTCGATGAAGCACAACAAACCTACAGAGCATTGCGAACTGCCACGGCTATAGGTGGCCCGGCAATTGCGCTTCTGCATGCGAGGTTCCCGTACTTTCGACGTGAGCAGATCGAAACCGAATGGATGAACAAGCTTGGCAAAGACTCCGCCGACCGACCGAGGGCATGCGTGCTGGTGTCTACGCAGGTGGCCGAACAGAGTGTGGATCTCGATTCCGATCTGCTCATCACCGATCACGCCCCCACGGATATGTTGTTACAGAGGATTGGTCGCCTCTGGCGACACGAGAGAAACCCCCGGCCTTGTCTCCGTCCTGAGGTCTGGATTCAGTTACCCGATCTGAACGGGCCAGCCCTATGCCACTCGGATGCGAAGGCACTGCGCCACGCCTTCGGCAAGAGCGCCCGTGTCTATGCGCCGTACGTACTCTTGCGCTCACTACAGCAATGGAGTATGAGGGTCAGTCTGAGGCTTCCTGAGGACATTCGCGACCTACTTGAAGCGACCTATGCCAATGCTGCGATTGATGAGCCGCCGGCATGGGCTGAGTTGCGAGATGAATTGGAGAAACAGAAAAATCGGATGGCGATGAAGGCTCTGAACGCCACCTCCGTTTGGAACAACCCCGCTCTCAATGATGAGGAAGGGGTCCAGACGCGTTGGGCCTCCTACCAGACAGCACATCTGCTCTTAGCCACAGAGGTAACGGCGCTGGGTTCCTGGGGCGTTGATGCCATCCTGCTCGATGGCTCGCAAATCAAGACACGTGAGCGAGAAGACTGGTCCTTGAATATAGCAAAAGCGATACATCGCAACCTTGTTCGTATCCCTTTGTGGCCGGTTACAAGAAGCCGACACTCACCAGCTTGGTTGTCTAATTACGTGCCCGGGATTTCTGCTTTCGGATTGGTCCGGCCCGATGGCGAAGTTGTGTTTCCGGGAGGGGCAGGACCAACGGGCCTTGTTTACAACCCTGACCAAGGTGTCGTCATCGCGCCCAAGGCCGGAACGCCCTTTGACAGCGAGGAGTTCGATGAATCTTACGACTGATCCTTGGATACCGATTGTCTGGCATGATGGCACAGTCAGCACAGTCTCCCTCCGAGATGGCTTCAGTCGCGGCCATCAAATTCAAGACCTTGCGGTCCGACCGCATGAACGCATCGCGGTTATGCGATTGGTGATATGCATCGCCCAGGCTGCGCTTGATGGCCCAGCAGACCACGACGAGTGGAACGGGTGCCTGTCGCGGATAGCTCCCGCAGCATTGGATTACCTCACTCGCTGTTCCCGTGCGTTCGAACTACTTGGCAATGGTCAACGATTCTGTCAATTAGCAGGGCTTAGCAAGGAGGGTGATGGCGCGACAACCGAGGAAAGGAACGAGGCCAGCAAGCTCGATTTAACCTTGGCGACTGGTAACAACGCCACACTGTTCGACAACGCTGGAGGATCAGCACGCGTCTTCAGCGCGGCCGAACTGGCACTGATGCTCGTCGCGTTCCAGTGTTTTTCCCCGGGGGGGCGAATTAGCATAGCACAATGGGACGGTGAAGACACACTAGGCAAGGGGTCGAGTGAACACGCACCTTGCCTAGCAGGTTCAATGCTGCATACGCTACTGCGAGGCGGCAGCCTCCTCGAAACGATCCATAGTAACCTGATGAACAAGGATCAGGCTGAGCATTTCTTCGGTTCGGGTTGTTGGGGCAGAGCAAGCTGGGAGATGATGCCTCAGAACTTAAGCGATACAGAGGCAATAAGGAACGCCACGCGCACTTATCTTGGGCGACTTGTTCCGCTGAGTCGCGCCATTCGCCTCGATGATGAAGGTCGTTCGCTTATTCTAGCCAACGGCTTGCAATATCCCTCATTCGACGATGGCTGGCGGGAGCCTTCCTCAACCATCGTGGTCCGTAATTCTAATGGTCAGCCGACGCGTGTAGCTCTGCCCACATCCATTGAGAAAGCTGCCTGGCGCGAACTACATGCATTGGTTGTTAAGTCAATTGGCCAGAATCCCGGCGGGCCTGCTGCACTACAGAACCTCTCCCAGGATCAAGAGGCTTTTGATCTATGGGTGGGAGGTCTGGTCACCAAACAGGCAAAGCTGTTGGACACGAACGAATCAGTACTCCACGTTCCTGGCGCGATGCTAAGTAGTATCGGCCAAGTGATTTATGAGGCCGGTGTTCAAGTCGCTAACCGCGCAGAACTAAGATTGCGTCGTGCAGTCTCGGTTTACCACAACGTGCTGGGCGACAATCTCGACCGGCCCGAAGCGAAGAGTCGGCGCCAGCAGATTCAAAGCAACGCGACAACTCGATTCTGGACTAACGCTGAGTTGGCCGTACCCCATCTGCTGGCGGTTGTGTCCGCTCCGGAGAGCCTAGGTTTGAATAACGACTGGCACAAGACTGCTTGGGGCTGTGCGGTCTGGACCGCAACAAGAGCAGCATATGCAGGTGCCTGCCCACATCAGACACCCCGTCAAATGCAGGCGTATGCGCTTGGGTTAAGGACACTGTTCGCTACGCCTTCTGAGGCGCACGAAGACGAAGCACATAAGGAGGCTGAAGCTTGAGCAGCAATCAAACCTCTCCCAAGGAATCAGGAGCGCGGCTCCTGGCTTATCTTCGCCAGCGTGAAAACGACCGCGGCGCTATGGCCGATTTGAGGTGTGCTCTGAGTTCAAGTCTGGGCAAGCGTTCCCGTGCCTGGCCGATTCTCGCATGGGTCGGAGGCATCGACAATCCGCGTGTTGAGACTGTCGCCGGACTGTTCGCCTACCACCCGCAGACCACCAATACGGGCAACCTCGGAACCACCTGTCGGCAGCTTGCGGCCGAAAGTGCCACCTTCGATGGCCGTTTTCGACGATTACTCTCCTGCGACCGCCATGAGATTTGTGATCGCGTACGTCCGGTCGTCCTTGCCGCCAAGGCCAAGGGCATACCCGTGAACTACGAGCAGTTGTTCTCGGATCTCCATTACTGGAGCGACTACACAAAGGCTTCCTGGGCGCGAGAGTATTGGGCTGCCCCACAACCGGAGGACCTCGCCTTGGTTGCCGAATCGGAGGTCGAGGCATGACCTACCTTACGCAGGCCAACATCGACTTCGCCACAGCAGCAAGATTGCCCCTCCGCGATTCTTACGCCTGGCATCAGGCTGTCTGGCACGCCTTCCCAGGTCGCGCTGACAGCCAACGTGATTTCCTGACGCGCATAGACCGACAACGGGAGGGTTTTCGCCTGCTCATTGTTTCTGCGATAGAGCCGACGCGCCCGAGCTGGTGTCCGCCTGACCAAGAAAGCTGGAGGACGAAGGTAATACGGGACACGTATTTCGGCCGTACAATGTACGCCTTTCAGCTTTGCGTAAATCCGACGAAGAAGGTCGCAAAGCTGAATCCCGATGGAACCAAGACCAAGAACGGGAAGCGCGTTCCTCTGCGCACCCGCGAAGAGATGCTGGCTTGGATTAGCCGCAAGGGCGAACAGGGCGGATTCTCCGTGGATTTGAACACAGTGCGGACCTATTCCCGTGGCCGGGAGTACTTTCTCAGACAGGGAGTATCGGGTCTGCATAGCGCCGTGGAATTTGAAGGCATTCTAACTGTGACTGATCCAGTCGCTTTTCACCGTACGTTCACTTCCGGCGTCGGGTCGGGCAAGGCATTTGGATTCGGGCTACTGGTGATAGCGCCCCTTTAATAGGTTTGGTCAAGAAAGGACCCAACGTGAAACTCATCGAACTGCATATTCTTCAGTCTTTTCCAGTATCGTGCCTTAATCGTGACGACGTGGGTGCTCCCAAGACCGCCGTTTTCGGAGGTGTTTCTCGCGCCCGCATCTCCAGCCAATGTCTAAAACGTGCCATTCGCCAATTGGCACGAGACACTTCGCCGGAACTCTTCGCCGGCCATCGCAGTCGCCTGATTATCACTCCTCTCGCCAACGCTCTGACGAAGCACGGAGTCGCTGAGGACAAATCCGTCGAGGTGTCGAAGGAGATTGGCGACCACCTGGCGACCCTCGATAAAGCCGCCGAAAAGAAAGGCGGTGATCCCAAAGTGAAGACTCTGATGTTCTTGTCGCCGGCAGAGATTGATGCGATCGCCAAGGAATTGGCGAACATTTTGAAAAAGAAAGCGCCTACGGAAAAGTTAGAGTGGCAGAAGGCTACCGCTAAAGCCTGTAAATCTGCTGGGCTGAAGGATGCCGCAGACATCGCCATCTTCGGGCGCATGGTTGCCAGCGATCATTCCCTGACCGTGGAAGGCGCTGGTCTTTTCAGCCACGCCTTATCTACGCACCGGGCGGACAACGATATTGACTTCTTCTCTGCCGTGGATGATCTGCAGCCAGCCGAAGAAGCAGGCGCAGGTATGACCGGCACACTCGAGTTTACTTCTGCTACCTACTATCGTTACGTCGGGCTCAATCTTGGCCTGTTGAGCGATGAAGCGCACCTTAAGGCGCTCACCTCAGGCGAACGTAAGGAAGTCGTCGAGTCTTTCTTGCGCGCCTCTATCCTGGCCGTCCCCAACGCACGCAAGAACTCCATGAACGCAAACACCCTGCCGGGATACGTGCTGGCGATTGTGAAGGAAAGTCAGCCGCTGCAACTGGTCAATGCCTTTGAGAATCCGGTTCGCGCCAGAAACGGAATCATGGAAGCCTCGATTGCTTCCCTGAAAGACCACTACAAGCAGTTGAAGCAAACTTGGAGCATCAGTCCCGCGCTGGAAGTGGCAATACCCGACAAGCCTCTGGACGAGTTCTGCAAGGAGATCCTTAGTCATGTCTGAAAACGCTTATCTTGCTCTGATGTTGGACGCGCCTATGCAGTCCTGGGGCTTCGCCAGCCGCTTTCAACGACGCACAACAGGTCTACACCCCACGAAGAGCGGCATCATCGGCCTGATCTGTGCCGCGATGGGCTTGGCGAAAGGATCGACGGCAGAATCGGAGTTGCTACCTAGGTTGGGGCAACTGAAGATGAGCAGTATCGCCGTTCCTCGCATCGTGCAGGTAACCGGTGCCCAGCCCCCTGTGCTTCGGCTTGAGGATTACCACACCGTGCTCGGCACTCGTCGCGCCAGCGGCGCCCCAAACAGAGATGCCGTTGTCACCCACCGACAGTACCTGCTCGATGCGCGTTTTGGTGTCATTCTGTCGGGCGACCGTAGCCTGCTTGCACCGGCTGCAGCATCCCTTCAAAACCCCATTTGGGGTGTTTGGCTGGGGCGGAAGAGTTGCGTTCCTGCCGAAATGGTATATCGCGGTTTATTCGGCACGGAGATTGAAGCTCAGCGCGAACTGATCGGTGAGGAACCGATCAGCAACTTCTCCCTGGTGGTTGAAGTTGACGCTTTCGACAAAGGCACGGATTCGATCAGCGACCAACCCATTGGGTTCGGCAATGCCGAAAGCAGTGGACCCGAAGGGCGTCAATACACAATTCGGCGCGTTGCGGTAACGGCGGGCGCACCAAGGCTGTAATCCCATCGTTTCGCTATGCCTATCTTTGAAAGACCACCGTTGGAAGCACTAACTCCGGCCAAAGACCGCTGGACCCCGATCTACCTTGAGCACGGTCGGCTCGAGGTGGACGACTCAAGCGTGAAGTGGATTGGCGCAGACTATCTTGTATTCCGCTTGCCTGTGGCTACGCTTTCCGCCATCCTGCTTGGTCCGGGAACATCGGTTACTCACGCGGCGATGGAAGCCTGCGCCAGTTCCAATACCCCTGTCTGCTGGGTGGGGGAGGAAGGCATTCGCTTTTATGCATACGGCATCGCGCCCAATCACGAGAACTCCATGCCTCGCAAACATGCCGCTGCTTGGGCCGACAAGAAGAAGCGGACGGAAATTGCGCGAGGAATGTTCTCTCGTCGCTTCCCTGGCGTTGACGTCCAGTCGTGTTCAGTCAACGAACTGCGGGGCATGGAAGGCATCCGTGTGCGGGCCAGATATGCCGAACTGGGGCAGCAATATGGCGTTACTTGGAGGGGCCGCAACTATGACAAGTCGAACTGGGACATGGCTGATGACATCAACCGCGCCCTTTCGGCGGCCAATGCGACCCTCTATGCCTTGTGCGCAGCAGTGCTGTGCTCGCTGGGCTATCTGCCGTCTCTGGGATTCGTCCACGAGGCCGGGACACTGCCTTTTGTGTACGACGTGGCCGATCTCTACAAAGATGCCACGAGTTTCCCGGCCGCGTTCAACGCTGTCCAGCAGAATCCAGACGACAGAGGTGACTTGGTCCGCACTCTGCTCAAGCAACGAATAGAAGAGGAAAGGATGCTGCCGAGAATGCCAAAAGATCTTGAGGAGTTGTTCGCATGACCGTCATCATCGCTCACGACACGCCGGATGCGGTTCGCGGAATGCTCAAGCGATGGTTTATTGAACCGCGCGCCAACGTTTTCGTGGGAACCCTTAACCGCCGCACACACCAGAAGACGATTGAATATATTAGACGATCGGCCCGAGATGTCGCCCTTTTGATAATCAGCAGTTACCCCAACTGTCAAGGCTATAAGATCGAAACGACCGGGCCAGCCAGACGCAAGGGCATTGAAGTCAGTGGACTTTGGCTCATCGCTGAAAAGTGGGATGAGCCGGCCCTCAAGGTAACCCAAGATGACGATTTCTGATCGTCTAGCATGAAGTAAGCCTTGTAGAAAGCAGGGTTCTCCCCACACGCGTGGGGATGGTCCGGAACACAGCGTCTACCACGTGCGCGTCTATAACGTTCTCCCCACACGCGTGGGGATGGTCCGCTCGCAGACTGCACAAGCGTGCAGGAGCTAGTGTTCTCCCCACACGCGTGGGGATGGTCCGTACAAAACCGAGGGCAATCCTTTCGAGCCGCTGTTCTCCCCACACGCGTGGGGATGGTCCGCAGCGACGGGCTATCCGTCGCGGTCGAAGCAGCGTTCTCCCCACACGCGTGGGGATGGTCCGAAACATGTCCAGATCATCCATCTTGCGGATGGGTTCTCCCCACACGCGTGGGGATGGTCCAACGGAAGGCGTGCCTGTAGTTGCGCTCTCTCAGTTCTCCCCACACGCGTGGGGATGGTCCGTTCGCATGGGCGTTGAGGTGGATGAGTGGCGCGTTCTCCCCACACGCGTGGGGATGGTCCGTGCATCTCGCACGATTGGGTAGCCTGCCAGAAGTTCTCCCCACACGCGTGGGGATGGTCCGCTGGCTTGCAAACGTCTTCACGCCGTCTCGGGGTTCTCCCCACACGCGTGGGGATGGTCCGTTGGTGAAGGCATTGCCGGCACTGTCGCTACCGTTCTCCCCACACGCGTGGGGATGGTCCGCTGGGGGGCTGCTCCAGAAACCGGGTGATTCTGTTCTCCCCACACGCGTGGGGATGGTCCGGTTAGCGTCCGAGTATCCTCTTATCCCCTTACGTTCTCCCCACACGCGTGGGGATGGTCCGTGCTGGAGCGTCTGTGTCCCCGCTGCGATGCTGTTCTCCCCACACGCGTGGGGATGGTCCGTTTGATTCCGTCATGCAGTTCTGCGTTGAGCCGTTCTCCCCACACGCGTGGGGATGGTCCGGATTATCTGCATGATGTGTTCAGTGAGGCCCTATGTTCTCCCCACACGCGTGGGGATGGTCCGCAGCAAGGATTCTACCCGGGCCTCTTCATTACGTTCTCCCCACACGCGTGGGGATGGTCCGCTATAAACTCCCTCGATCAGATCACGATGCGTCGTTCTCCCCACACGCGTGGGGATGGTCCGCGTTTAGCGATAGTTTCGGCGTAGCAATGCTTGTTCTCCCCACACGCGTGGGGATGGTCCAGCAACGCGACTGCATTGCGTACGGTCTAACGCGTTCTCCCCACACGCGTGGGGATGGTCCGTTCTCGGCCAGTTCTACGGCGGTGGCAGCGGCGTTCTCCCCACACGCGTGGGGATGGTCCGGATCGCGCCCTCAGCCTCCGTCATCGCCTGGTGGTTCTCCCCACACGCGTGGGGATGGTCCGCAGCCTCGCCACATCATCACTTGAGT
>VFSW01007296.1_pt1 | contig 16073 bp, 15 predicted proteins | sample 5358111 | NCBI WGS metagenome assembly VFSW01 (sample SAMN11554181, study PRJNA540505) | mine drainage metagenome | isolation source: sediment from site ElyBrook_90M | place: USA: Ely Copper Mine, Vershire, VT | collected 2017 | reverse complement strand
AAATGCCTGTGGAGACCTGGTGAGACCGAAGCCGGAGAGCCGATTCAAAGGTGCCCGCGCGCTGGCAAACGGCGATGAAGCAGGAACAACCGACCGCTCAGATGTGCGTGAGTACATATGGGTATGAGAAAGGTAGCAGGCAAAATCATATGGCACACCTTAGCTTTCGCAGGCTGATTGGCATGGCGCTGGGCAGCGACCAGGGGTCCGGCAATCTCATCACCGAGGAGCGCCCGGTGAGCGATTTCACCCAGCTGGTCTTTTCGGGCATCGGTGACATGACGATAGAGCAAACGGGCACCGAGTCGCTCGTGATCGAAGCGGAAGACAACATCATGCCCGAGATCACGACCACCGTGCAAAACCACGCGCTCACCATCGGCCTGAAACACCACGCCAACCTGCGCCCGGCGAAAAAGATCCGCTATCGCCTGACCGTCAAAGATCTGTCGTCGATCAAGCTCAGCGGCGTGGGGAATGTGACGGTTCCGCAATTCGACACGCGCGATCTGGCGCTCACCGTGTCGGGCGCGGGCAATAGCGACATGCGGCAGGTGACGGTCACGACGCTCAGCGTCACTCTCAGCGGCGCGGGCAGCCTGAGCGTCGCCGGCATCGCGCACACCGTGACGACCATGCTCAGTGGCACGGGCACCCTGACGCTCAGCGGCACGACGCACGAGCAGAGCGTCGCCCTCTCTGGCGCGGGATCGTATCACGGCGACGATCTGGCCAGCGATCGCGCCACGGTGCGCGTCAGCGGCGTGGGCAAGGCGACGGTGCGCGTCAGCGGCGAGCTTGACGCGACGGTGAGCGGCGTAGGCAGCATCCGCTACATCGGCAATCCGCTGCTGTCAAAGCGCGTCACCGGCGTCGGCTCGATCAGCCAAAAGATCGGGTGAGTCTGGCGTCGCACCGGTCGCACCGGTCGCACCGGTCGCACCGGCTTGGCGGCCCGCGGGTGCGGATTCAACCGCCGGCGCTGTTCGATCGTTCCTAGCGGGTCGTGTTGGCCATTTGATCGGCGCGATCTATCGAGTCTTGCGGGGACGGGGTCTTATAGCCCGTCGTCCCCTGGCCGGTGGTGAAGCGGCCTGTCGTCAGGCCCGCTTGCATTGCCGCTTGCTCGCGGCCCTTATCTTCGAAGATCTTGCCCGCGATCGCCAGGGTGGGCGCCCACAATCCGACGAAAATCCCCAGGCGCTCGCCGCGTGAATCGGCGGTGGCGCCCCAGCCTAAGATGCCGCCCGTTTTCTTCGCGCCGCTCGCGCGGAGCAGCGTGGCGGCATACAGCGCCACGCTGCCCACGGACAACCCATAGAAAAGACGACCCACGACACGGTACAGCATAAGCGAACCTCTTTCCATCCTGAACCTGGCCTCTGAAAACACGCGCGGAGGCAGGAGCGAGCACAGGCGCGCCCGCCACTGTCGCCCTCAATGCTGAGGGCGATCCTATCGCACGCTACACTATAGCCCACGGCATGCGCTCACAACAAGCTCAACCATAAAATATGACACGCTATGGCTGAGCTTCTTTTGTGAATTGATGAGATAGGGAAACAGGCGGCGCTCGATCATCACACATTGCGGCGCGGATACCCCTGGCTTCAAGCAATGGGGAGGAAGCGCCGCCCGCCGTTAGGCGGACCTCTCTTTCCTTTCTTGGTGCTTGACAGGTGAGAGCAGGTATGCTATGCTCTCGCCGAGAGTTCACGGTTTGTCCGCCAGGCACCCTACCGGGTTAACAGTTTGTCGGCTAGGCACTCTCGCTGGATGCAGATCGAAACGGCTGCAGTCAATCAGCCGATGGTCGCGCCCCTGGGTCAAGGCGTCGTAAGGGCAGTGACAAGCCCCTCGCTTCTAGCTATGGGGTTGTTGACGGTCCGACGTTGTGCCCGGCGAGCCAGGCTTGCGCCTCGTGCAGGTCCGTCTGCGTCAGCTGGTGGCCGCCGGATTGCCAGCTTATCGATACGTCCGCTCCGCCGGAGCGCAGCAGGGCGGCCAGCCGCTCGACTTTGGCGATTGGCGCGAAGGGATCGTTGCGCCCCTCGCTGAGCAAAATCGCGCGGCCAGCCAGCGCCGGAAGCTGCTCTGGCTCGAAAGGCAGCGTCGCCCGCCAGAGCACCGCGCCGGCCAGCGTCTCAGGACGCAGCAACAGCAGGCTCGCCGCGATATTCGCGCCGTTCGAATAGCCCACCGCCCAGACCCGCGTGGGATCGAAGTGATAGGCCAGGCTGGCGGCGATCACGAAATCGGCCAGATCGCCCGCGCGCTGGCGCAAGTCGCCCTCATCAAAGACGCCCTCAGCCGACCGGCGAAAAAAGCGCGGCATGCCGTTTTCCAGCACCTGGCCACGCGGACTCAAGAGGGCGGCTCCGCCCCCCAGCGCGCGACCGATCCCCAGCATGTCGCGCTCGTCTCCGCCGGTGCCGTGCAGCAATAAAAGCGTGCGCCCGTCACCTGGCGGGGGCGCAGGCTCGAACACGTGAGTGAGCGTGAGATCAGCGGTCATCGCATACTCCTCATTGCGCCAGGCCCGGCAGCGTGAGTGGGGGCAGCGCCCGCGCGATCTGCTCGCGCCGCGGCTCGAGCCACGGCGGCAGCTTGAGGTGCGTGCCCAGCTCGGCGAGCGGCTCATCGACGGTGAAGCCGGGCGGATCGGTGGCGATCTCGAAGAGCACGCCGCCCGGCTCGCGGAAATAAATCGAGTGGAAATATTCGCGATCCAGCACGGGGGTGACGTGGGCGCCGCTCTCGACCAGCGTGGCGCGCCAGTGGAGCTGATCGTCGTCGGTGGCGACGCGCCAGGCCACATGATGCGTCGAGCCGACCGCGATGGCGCCGCGCTCCAGGCCAGGCGTGTCGCGCACGTCGATGATCGCGCCGGGCAGCGCGTCTCCGAGCGCGAAGCGGTGCGTCTGCCCTTCGTGGCCGATGGCGCGAAAGCCGAGCGTCGCCGTGAGCATCTCAGCCGTCGGCTCGTGGCTCAGTGCCCAGGCCGTCACCTGGTGCAGCCCGCGAATAGCATGCTCCGCCGGCAGCGGACCTTCCGCCGGCAGCGGACCTTCCGCCGGCAGCGGACCTTCCGTCCAACCCGGTCGCCGATCCGCCTCGGGGTGCGCCACCAGCTCGATCGCCAGCCCATCCGGATCGCGCAGCGCGAGCACGTGCTCGTCAAAGCGCGCGACCGGCGCCGCGAAGGCGATGTTGCCCTCCTCGAGGCGCTGTCGCCAGAAATCGAGAGAGCCAGGGGCAATCGTCAAGCCAATCGCGCCGATCTGCCCCGCGCCGGGCCGCCCCCGCCGCGCGTCAGCCCACGCGAAAAACGTCACGATCGTGCCGGGGTGGCCCGCGCCGTTACCATAATACAGGTGATAGGCCTCGGGATCGTCGAAATTGACGGTCACTTTGACCAGCCGCAGTCCCAGTGTGCCGGTGTAAAAATCAATGTTGCGCTGCGCGTCGCTCGCGATAGCGGTGACGTGATGCATGCCCAAGATGTCGCTCATGCCTGTCGTGCCTTTCTGTGTCGGTAACAACGAGATCCTCCTGATCTTACCCGTTTGGGGCAAGAGAGGCACGCGCCAAGCAACACGCCCGCGATCCCGCCGATCAGCCGTGCACGGCGGGCGGGCGCGTGATATACTATGAGCGGATACGAAGGCGTCGCACTATGCGAGGAGTTTCCGATGAGCAACCAATCATCCCAGGGGGGCAAGCACGGCCCATTCATCAGGCCGCAAACCCCGGCGGAATACATCGCGGGCCAGCAAGAAGCGAACGTCGTGTTGACCAATCTGGCGGAGATGATTACCTGGGCGCAAAATTGGGCGCGCAGCCGCTCGATCTGGCCGCTGGGCTATGGCCTGGCGTGCTGCGCCATCGAGATGATGGCGGCGGCCCAGGCGCATTATGACTTGTCGCGCTGGGGGTCGGAGGTCTTTCGCTCCAGTCCGCGCCAGGCGGATCTCATGATCGTCGCCGGCACGGTGTCGATCAAGATGGGGCCGCGCCTCAAGCGGCTCTATGAGCAGATGCCGGAGCCGAAATGGGTGCTGTCGATGGGCCAGTGCGCCAACTCTGGCGGCGAGTTTTACGACAGCTATTACACGGTGCAAGGCGTCGATGCGCTCGTGCCGGTCGATATGTACGTGCCGGGCTGCCCGCCGCGCCCCGAGGCCCTGATCGAGGGTATTCTCAAGCTGCGCGAAAAGATCGAGAAGCAAGGGCTGAAAATCAAAGGCGAGGCGTAGATTGGGAGGCATTGCTTGGCATGAAGGGTATCTTGCAAGGGTTGGGCCTGACGCTCAGCCATCTGGCGCGCCCCAAGGTGACGCGCCTCTATCCCTATGAAAAGCCCAGGCTGCCGGCGCGCAGTCGCGGCCTTATCGAGCTGATCCGCGAGAATGGCCAGGACACGCCCCTCAACCTGAGGTGCGAGGCTTGCCTGCTCTGTGAAAAAATCTGCCCCCCGCGCGCCATCACCATCGAATATCGCCCGACGCTGCGCTTTCGCCAGCGGCCATATTTTTCACCTAGGGCCAGGGCGGGCTATTACACGCCGCGCATCTCTGAGTACGCGACCGACTACGCCCATCATCCGCGCGCGGCGGTGGTCATGACCCCAACCACAGTCGCGCTCGAGCAGCCGGTCGATCTCGCGCGGGTCGATGAGATCCTCGCCAGGTCGTCGCTCGAGGCGCACGACCTGACCGCCGTGCTCAACCAGGTCATGCTGGCGTATGACGGCTTGCCGCTGGCTGTGGCGCGGCGCATCGTCGAGGTGCGCGGCGTGGATCTGAGCGACGTTTTCAGCATCGCCACCGCCTCGCCGTACTTCAAGCCGGCCCAGCCCAAGACGCCCGGCGTGTTGCGCGACGATTACATCCCACGCGGCCCGTCGGCGGCCACGCGCGGCCGATTCGCCGATATCAACCACAGGAGGGGGCCGAATGCCTGACAGCGCTTCCGGATCATCCTCGAATCAGTCGCGGGCGCTGACCCCCGCGCCGGCGGTGTCGCTGGCGGAGTATCGCAATCAGGGCGGCTTTCAAGCGATCGAGCGCGCGAGCGCGTCGCCCGGCGGCGGCGACTCGGTGCTCGGCGAGGTACGCGCGGCCAGGCTGCGCGGTCGCGGCGGCGCGGGCAAGCTGGTCGCCGACAAATGGCAGGCCGTGCGCGACGCGGTGGCGAAGCGCGGTGGTCCGCCGGCGCTCGTCTGCAACGCCTATGACGCCGACCCGCGCTCGCTCATCGCCCAGACGCTGCTCACGCGCCACCCCTTCCTCGTCATCGAGGGCCTCGCGCTGGCCGCGCACGCCGTCGGCGCTCGCGAGGCTTATCTCTATCTGCGCTCGTCGAACCGCGAGGGCTATGAGACCATGACCAGCGCGCTGACCCAGGCCCGCGACGCCGGTGTGCTCCCGCGCCTCACCGTGACGCTGACCGGCGTGGACGTCGGCTTCATGGGCGGCGAAGAATCGACGATGCTGCAAGTGCTGCGCGGCTTTCGCGCGATGGCGGCGCAGCGTCCGCCATTCCCCGCTCAGGTGGGCCTCAACGACCTGCCCACGCTGGTGCAAAATGTCGAGACGCTGGCCCAGGTGGCGACCGTCCTGCGCGCCGGAGCGACGGCGTATCTCAAGACCGGCAGCGCCGACACGCCTGGAGCGAAGCTCATCACCGTCATCGACGCGAGCGGCAAGCCCACCCTCGTCGAAGCGACCTTTGGCATGACCATCGCCGACATTCTGGCGGGGGCGGGCGCGAGCGTAACGCCAGCCACGGCCCGCGCCGTTGTCGTCGGCGGTCCCGAGGGCGGCGCGCTCCCACCGGATGCCTGGTCCACGCCCTATGATTTCGCGCCGCTCGAAGATGCCGGCGTCATCGTCGGCTCCGGCACGATCCAGGTATTGCCGGCGACGACGTGCATGGTCAAGTGGGCGAGCGAGCAGACAGAGTATCTCACAAAAGAATCGTGCGGCAAATGCATCCCCTGCCGCACGGGCACCAAGCGCATCGCGACCACGCTGGCCGGCATCATCAGCGATGTCGGCAACGAGGGCGATCTCGCGCTGCTCGCCGAATTCGCCGACTATGTGCCCGACGGCTCGTTGTGCGGCTTTGGCTGGCACGCGACGCACGGCCTCAAGACGGCGATGCGCTATTTCGCCGACGATTTCAAGCGGCACCTCGCCGGGCAATGCCCGACGGGCACCTGCGTGCCGGTGCGCTCGCACCGCTATGCGACCAAAGGCGTCTTGTGACGGCTCACCGACGGATTATGAACGAAGCTGAGAGGATCGAGGATCATCATGGCAACGCGAGTACGCGAGCGAGCGGGGGCCAGCCCCGGCGGCGGCGACTTCGAGCGTGACGACCACGGCCAACCCACGTTTACGCTGACCATCGACGGCCAGACCGTCAAAGCGCACGAAGGGCAGACGGTGTTGAGCGCCGCCATCGCGCACGGCATTTTAGACATTCCCAATCTGTGCAACGATGAAAAGCTCAATCCCACCTCGGCCTGCCGCATGTGCCTGGTTGACATCCAGGGGCAGTCGCGCCCGCTGCCGTCGTGCAACACGCCCGCCGCCCCCGGCATGGTCGTGACGACCAAAACGGATCAGCTCACGCGCATTCGCCGCACGAATCTGGAGATGATCCTCTCGGATCACAACGCCTATTGCCAGCCGCCGTGCCAGGTGGGCTGCCCGACGCACATCGACATCCCAGGCTATCTGGAATTGATTGCCAAGGGACAGGATCGCGAGGCGGCGCGCCTCGTCAAAGAGGTGCTGCCTTTTCCCTACATGCTCGGCCTCGTCTGCCCCGCGCCCTGCCAGGATCGCTGTCGCCGCGCGCTGGTCGACGAAGAGATCGCCATCTGCCGCATGCACGGCTTCGCCGCCGAGAGGTGCCTGGACGATCCGCCCACGCCGTGGCCGCAAGAGGCCCCGACAGGCAAGCGCGTCGCGGTCGTCGGCGCAGGCCCCGCCGGTCTCACCGCCGCCTATTACCTGGCGCTCAAAGGGCACGCGGTCAAAGTCTTCGACATGATGCCCCAGGCGGGCGGCATGGCGCGCTACGGCATTCCCGAGTACCGCTTCCAGAAAGACATGATGGATAAAGAGCTGGACGGCGTCTGGAAGCTGGGCGTGGAATTCCAGGGCAGCGTCAAGCTGGGCAAGGATTTTTCGATCGACGATCTCTTTGCCGCCGGCTACGACGCCGTCTATCTGGGCATCGGCGCATGGACCTCGAACCCGATCACGTTCGTGGACGGCTCTGAGGCCGATCCCTCCACGACGCAAGGCCTGATCAACGCCATCACCTATCTGATGGATAAAACCCAGGGCCTGTCCGTGCCGGTGGACTCCGGCACCGAGGTGGTGGTGCTGGGCGGCGGCTTTACGACGTTCGACTGCACGCGCACGTCGCTGCGCCTGGGCGCGAAGGTGCACACGGCCTATCGGCGTGGGCGCAAAGAGATGACGGCGACGGCGGAGGAAGTCGACGACGGCGAGGCCGAGGGCACCGACCTGCGCCTCCTGGCCGCGCCGACGCGCCTTATCACCGAGAACGGCAAGCTGGCCGGCCTCGAGCTAATCAAGATGAAGCTGGGCGAGCCTGACGCATCGGGCCGTCGGCGCCCCATCCCCGACCCGGGCACGGAATTCACGATCTCGTGCAACACGGTCATTCCAGCGTTTGGCCAGGCGCCCGACGTGTCGTACTTCGCGGAGTATTGCAAGGGCGTCAAGACCTCGAAGTGGAAGACGGTCGTCACGGATCCGTGGAATTTCATGACCGACCGGCCTGGCGTCTTCGCCGGCGGCGACTGCCAGATGGGCGCGAAAACGGTCATCGAGTGCGTGGCGCAAGGGAAGCTCGGAGCGCGCGCCATCGACGCCTATCTCAAGGGCGAAGATATGGCCGCCGTCTCGAAGCGCATCGAGGCCGAGGAGCGCGAGCCGGATCTCTTTTCGATCGTGCCCTACAAGCCGGTCGAGCCGAAGGTCAAGATGCCCATGCTGCCGTATGAGGACCGCAAGCGCAATTTCAAGCTGATCGAGATGGGCTATACACCGGAGCAGGCCAAGCGCGAAGCCGCGCGCTGCTTGCAGTGCGCCTGCCCCGCCGCCGGCCAGTGCGACTTGCAGATGTACAGCATCGAGTACGGCCTCTCGGACAATCGCTTCCACGACGGCGAGCCGGAGGACTTTCACGATTACGAGGTGGATGTCTCGCACTCGTTCATCTTGCGCGACCCCAACAAGTGCATCAATTGCACGCAGTGCGTGCGCGTCTGCCACGACGTCATCGGCCCGAACTGCTACGGCATGTTTGGCAAGGGATTCGACACGATCGTCTCGACGCCTTTCAACGTGTCGCTGCACGAGACGGATTGCGTGTCGTGCGGCGCGTGCGTGCAGGTGTGCCCCACCGGCTCGCTGATGATGGCCGAGCGCGAGCTGGTCAAGTACGATTTCGCGCTGGACCGCTGCATCTTTTGCGGCGATTGCGTCGAGGTCTGCCCGCATGGCGCGCTGGGCGAGACACCCAATTTCGAGCTGAGCTTCTATGACCGCATCGGCGAGGGCGTCTCGCTGCACATGGACGACCTGGGCCGCGCGCCCGATTATCTGGTGCCCCAGCGGGTGCCGCGCCACGAGGGCGACGTGCCCGGCGGCATCAATCCGCTCATTCGCCCGATGCCCGCGCGCCGCATTCGCGAGTAAAGCCTTCACGCATTCACTCCTCCTCTTCCTTCCAGTGAAGAGGGGGGTGCGCGCCACTTTCGTGAAGAAAGCCGCCCGACCCACGTGGCCGGGCGGCTCGACGTAGTCGGGAGTGAGGTGAATGATTTTCACTGCTCGCCAGCCAACTACACCTCGTAGACAGTCCAACATCCACGTGATCCTTTAGCTGCCTTTGATAGACTCATTGAGTGATCGATCACGCGATAGGGCAAAACGGCGGAGCCGGCTCAAGCGGGTGAGCGACCGCCCCGCGTGCCCCGGCTCCACTCTTTGACGTATCGTGCGGCCTGTATCCGGCGGGCAGCGAGCGCATCCGCCGAGACATTTGATGGCGCTTCAGAAAGGTAGACCTGATGAGCACTCGACGACCAAGGTTCCATCGTGGCCTTTTCCTCGCGTCGATTCCATTGCTCCTCGTGGCGCTGATGGCGAATACGTGCGGCGGCTATACGCCGACCGCCGCGTTCGAGGCGCCGGACCTCCAGGTGAGCATCGTGATCATGGACCACCAGAACGGGCAATTTCAGCCTGCTCCCACCAGTTACATTGCGGTCCATTTCGCGAATCAGGGCAACACCGTGTTATTCACACATAGTGAGACCATCGTATGCGGTGGGGTGTCGTTGCGCTATGACGAGCAGCTCATCGGCCCCAGCTCCTACATTGGCGACATGCCCGCGCAGCCCGCTGGCGGCGTCTATACCTGTGTCTTCACCTCCTCTACCGCGCGCAAGACGACGATCAACATCCCCGCCGTCATTCTCAGCACGCTGGCCATCACCGCGCCGGCAAGCGGCAACACCGTGACCATTCCCACCGGATCTCTGACGTTCACCATTGCCTATACACCCAGCGGGATTCCCCACGCCAGTGTCACGATGAACGCTTCCGGTTCTGGCAACGGCACGCCGACCTCAGCGGGGTCCGCGACCTTTACCGGGCCGGATACTGGCACACTCAGCGTGCCCGCTTCCGCGTTTCACGGGTTTACCCCAGGCCCAGGATCCATCCAGCTCTCGCTCACGGCGTCGGGCCTGGTCGCCAACACCGGGTTCCAAGAGGTCACGTATCAATATCAGACGCAACCCGCTTCCATTCCCGTGTCCTGGGTATCGTAGCGGGATCGGGCTGATAGGCTACGATCGAGCACGGAAAGCACGCGCGGCAAGGAAGCCGTGCTGGGGAGTGGCGCGCGGGGGTGGCCGTTGGCGGGGCGTTTACTTGCCTTCTGGCCGTCAACGGCTCTATATGCTTGCAGCAAGAGGAAGCGATGGCTTCAGGTGAAGGCATGTGGTTGAATGAAAGCAGCACATCAGCCGTATGAGACGGAAGCGATCTGGCTGGAAACAAAGACACAGTACGATCCTGAGGCTTGCGATGATTCCAAAACTGCGAAAAGATGGGGCGTTACCTGTCGGCATCCATCGAGCAACATTAGGCGAAATCCTCTGGCTTTCCCAGCGCGCAACCAACAACGCCGGGTTCTGAATGACTCCTTGCAGCGAGCAGTCGAAGCATTGCAGGCACTTGACTCATCGATCATGATCTATATTGACGGCAGTTACGTGACAAACAAAGCTGAACCGAACGATGTCGATCTCTTGCTCGTCACGCCAGCTCATTCCGAGCCAGAGATCCTGACAGGACGTGAACCCGGCTCAAGCGCGGGGGCTTGAGGCCATGCGGAGAGGCGGGTTTCTCGGTGGCGTCAGCCCTGGACGGTATCGTCAGCATATCGTACAATACGAGTATGAAACCAGGAGCATTCATCATGTACGGGATTCGCTTCCCGTCTGAACTCGTCAAGCGCATAAAAGCGTTGGCCGAGGCTGAGCATCGGTCCTTCAACGCCCAGGTGATCCCTATGCTGCTCACCTATGTAGAGCAGGTGCGATCATGATTCGTACCCATATCCTGGCTTGTCATCTCCCCGCGGAAGAGGCGCGAGCCATCAGTCATGAGGCAGGACGGATCTACACGGCAACTTTGGTACACCATTACCGAAGTCGCGGGGAAACCATGTGATATGTGCGGGCTGGGAGTGTATGTTATCAAGCAGGTACAAGAACCGGTGGCAATGAATGGTAAAACGATATTCGTTTCCGTCACGGTTGCCGAGTGTTCGCAGTGCGGCGAACGAGTGTATGATGATGAGGCGGCGCATATCATTCAATCCGCATACAATCAATTAGCCAAGACATCGTAGCATTGTCGCGGGGCCATAGTTCAACGGTGAGAACGGGGATCTTATAAATCTCTGATGCACGTTCGACTCGTGCTGGCCCTACCAACATCATTCCGACCACCAGTGCCTTATGTTGAGTTTTTGGAATTTCCAGAAAATTCCAAGGGCGGTTGACCAACACGTTGGTGTGCTCTACATCATTATATCTCGCTATACTGGTGGTGGAACCTGCTTCTAAAACGAAGCAGGCATGATATCATATTTCACGATTTTTTACCAGGTTGGGCCGTGAAGGCCCCTGCCTTCTAGGCATGGGGAGTGCCAAGTTCTTGACGCTCCAGGTGTGTAAGCCCGTGGGCGCGCCCTCTGCCTCGTCGCTCAATACTCGACGCGCGTCTGGTTGCGCGCGCGATCGGCATGGCGCTCGATCGCCAGATCGATCAGCCGGCTGACGAGCGCGGGAAAGGGCAGTCCTGACGCCTCCCACAGCTTGGGATACATGCTGATCTCAGTGAAGCCGGGCATGGTGTTGACTTCATTGAGCCAGACGTCGCCCGTGTCGCGATCCAAAAAGAAATCGACGCGCGCCAGCCCAAAGAGATCCAGCGCGCGAAAGGCCCCGATCGCCATCTGGCGAATGCGCTCGCCGGTCGCGGCGTCGATGGGCGCGGGGATGATGGTGCGCGAGGCGCCGTCGAGATATTTGGCGCGATAGTCATAAAACTCGTTGCTGGGGACGATCTCGCCCACGACGGAGGCGACAGGGTCGTCATTGCCGAGGACGGCGCACTCAAGCTCGCGGCAATTGATGCCCTGCTCCACGACGATCTTGCGGTCATAGCGCGCGGCGTCAGCCAGCGCGGCGCGCAGCTCAAGCGGATCGCGCGCCTTGCCGACTCCGACGCTGGAGCCGAGATTGGCCGGCTTGACGAAGACGGGGTAGCCAAATCGGGATTCGACTGCGGCCACGGCGGCGTCGAGATCCGTCTCGACAGCGCGGCGCGCGAGCGTCACCCACGGCACGACGGGCAGCCCCGCCGCCTGAAAGAGCAGCTTGGCTTTGTCTTTATCCATGCCCAGCGCCGAGCCGAGCACGCCACAGCCGACGTAGGGCAGGCCGGCCATGTCGAGCATGCCTTGCAGCGCGCCGTCCTCGCCATAGGTGCCGTGCAAGACGGGAAAGATGACATCCACATCGAAGCCTGTGGCGTTGTCGCCAGCCGTCACCGCCGGCAGCCGCGCGAAGCCCTGCGCGTCATCCCCCGCCTCGGCGAGCGCCAGCGCGTCGTCGCCGGGCGTGTCACCGGGGGCGGCGAGCGCCTGTGGCTCGACGCCGGGCAGCCATTGCCCGGTGCGCGCGATGGCGATGGGCACGACCTCGTAACGCTCGCGGTCGATCGCGCTCAGAATCGATCGCGCCGACGCGATCGAGACCTCGTGCTCGCCCGATCGCCCGCCAAACACGACGCCGACGCGCAGCTTGCGTTGCATGGGTGATCCCTCGCTTTCGCGGATTTGAGACACGACAAACACGCAGGTGAGCGAACGACACGAAGGTGTTTCGTGTGCTTCGCCCTCTTTCGTATCCTTCGCGTCGCGCGCCCCCGCTACCAGTATCGCTCTTCTTCCCAAGGATCGGCGTGGTTGTGATAGCCGCGCACTTCCCAAAAGCCGGGGAGGTCGCTTGCGAGGAATTCGAGGCCGCTGAGCCACTTGGCGCTCTTATAGGCATAGAGCTTGGGCACGATGAGCCGCACCGGTCCGCCGTGCTCCGGCTTGAGGGGCGCGTTGTCGTGGCTGAAGACGATCATCACGTCGTCGTCGTTGAGATCGGCGAGCGGCATGTTGGTGGTGTAGCCGGTCCACGAGTGGGCGACGACGTAGCGGACGCTGTCGAGCGGCCTGGTGCGCTCGATGATCTCGCGGATGTGCACGCCTTCCCACTGGTTGTCGTAGCGGCTCCAGGTCGTCACGCAGTGAAAATCAGCGGTGAGGACGGTGCGTGGCAGAGCTTGCAGCTCGGCCCAGGTCAGCTCGAACGGCTCGGCGACCTGACCCCACACCTTGAAGCGATAGGTCTCGGCGTCGAAGCGCGGGGTGGATTCATAGCTCAAGACGGGCCAGTTGCGGGTCAGATATTGGCCTGGAGGCAGGCGCACGCGGCCATCGGGGCGCGTCTCAGGGTCAGCCGCCTGGCGTTGTGATTTGTTGCCAAACAAGCGGGAGAGATCCATGTGTCCGTCATCCTTTCGCGCGAGAGAGGGCGTGCGCTGTGCCGCGATCGATCATGAATGATTATAGCGCACGCCACCAGAGGGCGCTCAAGGGATTCCGTGTCAGCCTTTGCCGCCGCGCGTCAGCGTGTCGAGATCTCGGGGTGGGGGTCTAGCTCGCGGCCAAAAGCGTGGCTGGGGGCGCCACAGGCGTCGCATTCCACTGGCATGCTGCCCAGGTGAATCGCGCCACAGACGCCGCAGGCCCAGCGCGACGCCATCATGCGCACGATGTCGGCGCGGCTCACGATGCCGGCGACCCGCGTGCCGCACATGACCGGCACGCGCTTGATGCGGCTGCTCGTGAGAATCTGCGCGACATGGTCCACCGGGGTCGTCTCGGTGACGGTGATGACGCGGCGCGTCATGATCTGGGCGACGTATTGGCCCGAATGCGCGAGCACGTCCGCCTCGGTGATGATGCCCACCAGCCGGCGCTGGCGGTCGAGCACGGGCATGCCGCTGATCTGATATTCCGCCAGCGTGCGAATCGCGTCTTGCACGCTGGCGTCATCGGCAATCCAAATCACGTCGCGGGTCATGATATCCTGCGCGAGCATGTGGTGATCCTCCTCATCGATCGACAAAGCAGCGTCGCCTCTCACGCCCCATTGCGCGAGAGGGATGGTCACGGAGATGCTTCTACCATACACGACATCGCCCGCAAGATTCAATCCAGCCAGTTGACATATTTATGGCAATTGGGGGCAAAAAAGCGAAAAGGGACTTCCGACAAGAAGCCCCCATTCGCGGGAATGATGCGACGCTCGACCAGAATCTAGCGGTTCGACAGACCCATCGCGCGCGCCTTTTTGAGATAGGCGAAGGCATTGGTGACGTCACCGCGCTGATCGAGGATGTCGGCATAGCGCTCGAAGGCGCGTGCCAGCTCAGCCAGGGAACCGGCTTTTTCCAAATACTTCAAGCCTTTTTCGAAGCGCTTGTCGGCGTCGGCGTTTTGGCCGTTGGCCGCCATCGCCTCGCCCAGCGCCAGATAGGCGCGACCCAGCGCCTCGTTCTCACTGCTTTGCTCGGCGCTCGCCACCGCTTGTTCCGCCGAGGTCAGCGCCTCTTTCTTGGCGCCGCGCGCCAGCTGCACGCGCGACAGGCTTGCCAGCGCGATGCTGCGACCCTGCACGTCGCCGGCTTTTTCGGCCAGCTCGAATGCCTGCTTGAGCGTCTTTTCGGCGTTGACGGTATCTTTCTGCTCGGCGTAAGCCAGCCCCAAACTGCTTTGCACCCGCGCGAAGATCGCGCGGTTCGCCGCCGCCTTGAGATGCTCGCTCGCCATGTCGGCATAGCGCTGCGCCGCGTGCATTTGTCCGTCACGCCGCAGGTCGGCGCTGATCTCCCAATACAGCTCGGCGATCGACTGCGGCGTCAAGAGCCGCTGGCCGATCTCGGTCGCTTGCTGGAAGCATTTCACGGCTTCTTCGTGCTGACCGAGCAAGAGATAATCCGTGCCCAGGTTGTTCAACACCGCCAGCTTGAATGACGGGTCGCGCACGATGCCGCTTTCGATGGCTTGCAGGCACTGGCGATGGCATTCGACGCTCATCATGTACATGTTCATGAGATTATACGCCTGGCCCAACAGGTTGCGCGTATATTCTTGCGTGACGGCATCCACGTCGCGCGTGAGGCTGAGATTTTGCTCGAGCACGTCTTTCGCTTCCGAGCCCTGGTTGAGCGCGATGAACGCTTCGCCGAGCAAAAGATTCAGGTGGATGCGCTGTGAAGGCACGCGGACGGTTCCTTGCACGGCAAGCAGCTGATCGCGAGCTTCTTTGTAGCGGTGGTTGGCGAGGGCGGTCTGAGCGCCCGTGAGCGCCACCTGCAATTCATCTTCGATCCCACTGCCGCCAAACTCACCAAAGATCGGCGTGTCGGTCGCCAGCAGATCGCTCAAATTGACGTTCAGGCGACTGGCCAGCCAGGCGAGCGCTCGCAGAGAAGGACGAATCTTATTCCGCTCGATGGCGGAGATGTAAGATACGCTGTAATCATTTCCCGCGAGTTCTCCCTGGGTCATGTTCATCTTACGACGCGATTCGCGAATGCGATCCCCCAAGATTGCGGGCATCGTGACCTCTTCTGAGACGGATGACATACGGGTTGCGACCTCCTGTGATTTTTCACGCTTGTTGTGGGAGGCACAGGATGATCGGCTAACGAGCTACACTCAGACACTCCTCGAATCAAAAAGAAAGCGACAGCGCCAGATCCTTTTTCGATATGGCATAGCGGATTGTGCGTTTTTTGGGCGAAAACTCATGTTGCTAATGAGAAGAGGCTTTTCGCACAACCGCACAATCGAGTAAGGATCTAAGTCAGATCGCTTTCAAGCGATTTTGCGAGCACGTGCGGTCATCCAGAGAAGCATATTATCTTCTCAATATGTTTCTCTGAACGATAGTGTGGCCTGTAAAACCGATCGATTTGTACTGCTCCCATGTTAAGCTGTGAGTTTGGATCCTATCGCACTGCATGTGCTAACGGAACTATTCATATTTTACATGCTTTCAACAGGTTGTCAAGGGATAAATCGAATTTCCCCCCTCTCAATTATAGAATATTAATGTAAAGGGCACTAATTCAGGTAGTCGAATATTTCATTAATGCAATCCATATATACTAAAATCAACAAATAATGTCGAATATGTTTCAATTATCGATCCCATAATACTGTAATCCTTTACTACTTCCGCATTTATTGCCTCCACTGCATATCGCTCAGGTGGTACGACAGCAACAAGCGTGCCAGAGTCGGCGGCTGGAAGCCGCGGCTGCGATCACCAAGCCGGTGCGACCGGTGCGACCGGTGCGACCGGTGCGACCGGTGCGACCGGT
>VFSW01007295.1_pt1 | contig 16075 bp, 9 predicted proteins | sample 5358111 | NCBI WGS metagenome assembly VFSW01 (sample SAMN11554181, study PRJNA540505) | mine drainage metagenome | isolation source: sediment from site ElyBrook_90M | place: USA: Ely Copper Mine, Vershire, VT | collected 2017 | reverse complement strand
GTGGCCCCGTAGCTCAGGTGGATAGAGCAGCAGTTTCCTAAACTGCGTGTCGGAAGTTCGAATCTTCCCGGGGTCACCACTCCGTTTTCATGACGGTTGTCCTTGCGGCAAACCCTCCGCCGAGAAGGCTGGCAATTTTTTGACTTTGGGGCCAAGATTGTCTATAAATATTCATGTCATGGAAATTGCTTTCATGGCATCACTGCTGCTCATTGAAAGAGCGGCTCAATGCACCACGGCAATCGCCAGGAAGCTCGGGAAGGCGGTGAAATTCCGCCACTGCCCCGCAACTGTGAGCGCCCCTGCTTTTGAGGCTGTTGTATCGGCCACGGCAGGAGACCAGCCAAGGCCATTCCGCTGTTCGCGGTACGCCGATGAACCACTGGAGACGCCCTTGGGGGCGGTCTTTGGGAAGGTGGCTGGGTAAGGCGCAAGTCAGGAGACCGGTCCTCGGCGCTTATAACCCGCTTGCGTTCCGAGGGGAACGGAGGAGCCATCATGTCCTTTCGCAGCAGATTCGGCGCCCTTCCTGCGCTTTTTCCAGTTTTCATCCTCTTCCTATTGCTCGCAGTTCCCGGCTGGGCTGCGTCGATTCACGGAGTGGTGACAGATGCTTCCGGCGCCAAGGTCAGCGGCGCAAGGATTGTTCTTATTCACCGGGGAGCGGTGGTTGGATCAGCGGTCTCCGGACCGGATGGCAGCTTTCAAATCATGACCGGCATTGAAGGCCGCTTCTTTCTGGTTGTCTCTGCACCGACCTTTCGCCAGGTGGAGACGCCGGGGTTCTATGGCGGGCGCCTGGACACGATCGAGCGCAACCTTGTGCTGGAACCAGAGTGGGCGCGGGAGTCGATTGTGGTGACGGCCACCGGGACCCCTACGCCGCAGTCCCAGACGAGTGCCGCAACCAGCGTTCTGGGGCCGTCGGATCTGGCGGAACGAAGCGACCTGGTAAGCGCATTGCGACTGATGCCGGGGACTTTTGTGGCACAATCCGGGCAGCGTGGGGCGCAAGCCTCCCTCTTCATCCGGGGCGGAGACTCGGACGCCAACAAGATCCTGGTGGATGGAGTGAGTGCCGGCGACCTGGGCGGCCGGTTTGACTTCGGTCCTTTATCGACTGCGGCAGTGGAGAGCGTCGAGGTCTATCGGGGGCCGAATTCGAGTTTGTACGGGGCCGATGCCGCCAGTGGGGTGGTTGCCCTGACGACGCCGCGCGGGACGACTAGCTTTCCTTCATTCCTCTTCCATGGCGATGTGGGCGACTTCTCGACCTCGCAGGAGGATCTGGAGATTGCCGGCGCCCACAGCAAGCTGGATTATCTGGGGGACTTCAACTGGTTGCAGACGGCGAATAATCTGCCCAACGATGAGTTTCACGTTGCCACAAGCACAGCCAATCTAGGCTGGCAGCCCAGCGGCAAAACGCAGATCCGCGGCACGCTGCACTACGGCGTGGATGCAACGGGCGTGCCCGGCGCATGGCAGTTTCATCACATCTCAGATAGCGCGACGGAGAAGGATCAGGACATTTTTCTGAGCGCGTCAATCGACAACCAGACGACCGAGGATTTTCACAACACAGTTCGCTACGGGATGACGCGGAAGCGCGAACAGTACCACATGTGGGCGCAGACCGGCGCGGGCGTCTACGACGCCTATGGGGATAGCTTCGGCGATCTGGTGACAATCACCGGCGCCAATGGGGATTCGGTGACGGGGCGCGCCCTGATGGATTATGCGGGGACCTATCCGCAGGGATACCAACTGGTGTCAAACCGCGACCAGCTTGTGTATCAGGGCGACTACGCGGTGACGCCGCATCTGACGGGGCAAATCGGCTTCCAGTATGAAGACGAGCGCGGCGCAGAGCCGGGAAGCACCTATTACACGCCGGTGGAACGGACCAACTACGACTACCGCGCGGCGGTGCATGGAGACTTCAAGGACCGCTTCTTTTACACAATGGGGGGCGATCTGGAGCATTACTCGCTGTTCGGAACGCAGACCTCGCCGAGAGCTGGCTTCTCGCTGTATGCTTTGCGTCCGCGGGCGGGCATCTTCAGCGGAACGCGCGTATTGTTCAACTTTGGCGATGCGGTACGCGAGCCCTCGCTGACTGACCAGTTTTACTCGCTTTACAACTTCCTGGAGCAGAATGGCGGGCAATCGACGATCCAGCAGTTGCACATTACGCCGCTGGCCGCGCCGGCCACCCGCACCTACGATGGCGGGGCGGAGCAGTCGTTTTTCAGCCAGCGGCTCGTCTTCCGCGCCACCGTCTTTCACAACGAGTATGGCCGCCAGATTGAATACGTGGGTCTGGACCTGATTCCGGAACTGCTGCCCAACCTGACAGCCGCCGAGCAGAACCAGCTGGAGCAGTTTCTGCAGGCGAATGGGGCCTATGAGCAAAGCCTGAACACGGAGGCCTACCGTGCGCTGGGAGTGGAGACCACGGTGGAAGGCGGCATCGGTCGCGATATCTTTTTGCGCGGCGGCTACACCTATCTGGACGCTGTGGTGCAGCGCAGCTTTACCAACAGCGATGTTGCGCTGCTGGGGCCGCTGCCAACTTACAACGGCATTCCCATTGGCCAGGACTCGCCGTTGCAGGGAGCGCGTCCGTTCCGCAGGGCGCCGCACACGGGCTTCCTGACTGCCAGCTACTCCCACAAGGGACTGACAGCGCTGTTCAGTTCGGCATTTGTGAGCCGGTCGGACGACTCGGATTTTCTGGGTGGGGCCGACATCAACGGCGGCAATAGTCTGCTGCTGCCCAATCGCAACCTGGACTATGGCTATGCAAAGCTGGACCTCGGCGCGAGCTACCAGTTGCGGTCGTGGGTGGGCATCTACGGGCAGGCGGAAAACCTGACGAACAACCAGCACATTGCTCCGATTGGCTATGTGAGCCTGCCCTTCAACTTTCGCGCCGGCCTTCGTCTGCAGTGGGGCAAGGGAACTCACCGGTAAGGCGCGCCGCGTTGACCGGCGAACCCCAAGGCGGCGAAAACTCAGACCTGCGATGTAAATTCCGGGTTAAATACACGGCGCAGGCGGATTTTGGCCGCCTTTTTCCACAGGAGATGACGTGAGAATGAGACGCAGTGCAATTTTTCTCTTGGGAAATTGATTGCCAATGTCACAAACTGTAGATGCATCAATTCATTTAGAACCAGACCCTTTCCTAGTTTTCTGCGCGGAGTTGCGAGTGCTGAGAAGCCCAGGATAGAGAGCTCCGGTCGCCCGGTTGCCCCTAACCTGAAAACCCACAAGAGTCGAAATAGGCCAACCGAGCCATATATCGCGAGGAGAAAATGAACCAATCATTTTGGAGGAGTGTCGCTCAATCCGGTCTGCTTTTTCTCGCCGTACTTGCCTGTACGGTGACAGTGCAAGGCCAGCAAACCCTGGGAGCCATCAACGGAACGGTGCTTGACCCCAGCGGAGCTGCGATTCCGGACGCAACCGTTACGGTGACGAATAACGGAATCAACCTATCGCGCAGCACAACAACCCAATCGAATGGGTTTTTCCAGATCTTCAACCTGCCGATTGGCAAGTATGTGGTGAAGGTAACGCATGAAGGCTTCGATACGACGCAACTGAGCGGGATCGTGGTGCAGGAAGCCCGCGCTACGACCGTCAATGCCGACCTGAGGATGGGCCAGGTCTCGCAATCCGTGGAAGTGACCGCGAACCCGCTGCTGAACGCGACCGACGCCACGAATGGCTATACTCTGGACTCCGCGCAGATTGACATGACGCCTCTGGCCACCGGCAGCTTCACACAGGTTGCCGTGCTTTCGCCGGGCGTGAATGCCGAGTTGCTGGCAAACCTCGACTCGAACTCCGGTCTGGGCAACCAGAACATCTGGGCCAACGGGCAGCGCGCGACATCGAACACCTTCCAGATGGACGGCGTGGACTCGACGAATTTGTTCAACGGCATGAGTTCCAGCGGCGACACCTCACAGCGCTACAACTTCAACATCGGCAGCGCGCCGACGGCCGGCGGCGCCTTTTCCGTGGGCACGTCTGTTTACGGCTCAAACGGCAACAGCCTGCCTTCGCCTCCGCCCGAGTTCATGCAGGAATTGCGTGTGAACGCCTCAAACTATGATGCGCAGCAGGGGGCCACCAGCGGCGCACAGATCGACGTGAGCACCGGAACCGGCACGAACAACTGGCATGGCCAGGTATATGGCAGTTACGCGAACAATGCTCTGAATGCGTCTCCCTATTTCTTTGGCCAGTCCTACCAGCTGGCTCAGCAGGGCATAGGCGTCTTCCCGTCTTCGCTTATCAATCCGTTTCTGCGGCGGTGGACGAGCGGCGCGACTTTGGGCGGACCCATCGCCAAAAACAAGCTGTTTTTCTTTGCCGCCTACCAGCACCGCTCCAACGAGGATCAGGCCACCGGCATTTCGCAGATGACCGTGCCTTCGGCGCTGACCGACGACCGTTCAAACGCCGGCCTGGCGAATGCAGACGCGGTGTGGGGCGGTTCCACCACCGCCAGCCAGATCGACCCAATCGCGGCGGGCCTGTTGAACGCGAAGCTACCCAACGGCCAGTACATGATCCCGTCGGCGCAGACGAATGCGCCTTACCAATATGGCGTGCCCAATGTGAACCTGATTGGGACCTCGGTGCTCAAGTCAGATCAGGCGGCGATCACGCTGGACTATGACCTGAGCAAGAATGACCGTCTCTCGGCCAAGTATTTCTATCAGAATGCGCCGGTGACCAAGCCCTACGGATATTCGCAAGTGGGCGGATTCCCGGTGACGCAGAACAACGGCTCACAGGTGGCAGCCATCGATAACACCATTGCCATTGGCCCCCGCCTGAATTGGGAGCAGCGTCTGGGCTTTGTGCGTATGGGATCGTACAGCTACTTCAACCAGACCGTGGCCGGCGGCAACTTCGGCGTAGGCGCGGGATCGAGTGGCCTGAATCCAGGACTGCCGGGCCTGCAGATCAACGCCTTTGCGGACAACGACCAGTTTTCGCCCGGTCTTACAGTCGGACCGTTCAGCGCCTTTGTCGATATGGGCTACTACCAGAACCGCGTGAACCCCTCGACCAACGTTATTTTTACCGCGGGCAAGCACACCTTAGTTCTGGGCGGCGGCTACAGCTACACGCAGTTGAACATCACCAACAACCGCAACGGCTTTGCGGAAGTGACGGTGAGTAGCTTCGACAACTTTTTGCAGGGCAGGGTTCATGCTTCGAATGTGATCGAGAGCATCGATCCCAACAGCCACCGTAACAACGCAGACCGCTATTATCGATCCAATGAGCTCTCGTGGTATGTCCAGGACAAGTGGCAGGCGCTGCCCAATCTGAGCATCACCGCAGGCGTCCGCTATGACTACCACGGCGGCCTGACCGAGAAGTACGGCAACATGTTTAACTTCGACCCCTCGCTCTACAGCGTGACGGGCACCTCAACCACCGGCTTCACAGTGAACAATTCCGGCTTTGTGGTGGCAGGCAACAACAAATACAACCCCACGCCCGGCGTGAGCGACTCAACGCTGAACGGCCGCCAGTGGGGCTTGTCGCCGCGCTTCGGGTTTGCGTTTTCTCCCAAGTCCTTCAACGGCAAGCTGGTGATCAACGGCGGCGCGGGCATCTACTATGACCGCGGTGAACTGATCAGCTATTTGTCGCAGCCTGCCGGCGGCTCCATCGGCGGACCGTTTGGCGTGACCGAGTCGGCTCCGCTGGTCAGTTATGCAAATGGCAACGGTGGCTCGCTGGCGAACCCCATCGGCACCGGACTAACCGTCAACAGCTATGTGCCACCGAACTCCAACCCCGCCACGGTGAAGCAAGCGCTACAGAACCAGCTCAACATCATGACAGGGCCGGCCTCTGATCCCCAATACGGCAATGCTTGCGGGGCCATCGACAGCCAGACTTATCCCGGCTATCTGGACTGCACGGGTACCCTGAATTTTGGCACTTACGACAAGAACAATGTTCTGCCGTACACCATCAACTACACCTTGAATGTGCAGTGGCAGCCGACGAACAACCTTGCCATCACGGTTGGCTTTGCCGGCAATGGCGGCCGCCATTCCGTCATTCCGCTTCCGCTGAATGAGCCGGGAATCGCAACGGCCAACCATCCCATCTGGGGTGAGACGGACACCTACGGCTTCAATGTACTGAACCAGAACAACCTCTTCACCGATTCCTACGGCTACCAGTACTATTACCCGATCGCCGGGGAACCATGGAACACGCTCGATGGCGGCAACACCGACTTCAGAACGCCCTACGTGGGATACAGCCCCAACGCTGCGGACTTCAAGACCGTGGGCGTTTCGGCTTACGACGCTCTCGAAACGCACGTCGAAAAGAGGCTCTCGCATAACTTCCAGGTGGGCGGGAGCTATACATGGAGCCACTCGCTCGATGAGCAGAGCGATATCGGGCTGTTCTTTACCGGCGACAATCCGAACAAGCTGCACGATTCATGGGCCTCGTCGGATTTCGACCGGACGCATGTGTTCAGCGGCAACTTCCAGGTAAATGTGCCGAACCTGGCCAAGGCCCACTCATTCGCTTCCTACGTGACCAATGACTGGCAGTTGACCGGAATGGGCACCCTGCAGAGTGGGCAGCCGTATTCGCTCTATGAGTTCTATGGCGCGGTCGGCAGCGTGAACTTCGGCAACTTCCCGACTTTGATGAATCCGATTCTGGGCATCAAAGACCCGGCGCATCCGAAGACCGCGCTGACCGGGAACAAGGGCGCAATGCGTGGCCCCGGCGGCAGCTACATTCCTTACATCGATCCCAACCAGATCGCCATCAACTATGTAACTCCCGGCCAGATGGGCGTGCCCGTCTCCACTGGAAGCGATCCGCAGGATATCTACGAAACGGCATTCAACGTGGGGCAGCGCAACATCTTCCGCCAGTCGGCCCAGAGGCGACTGGATCTGTCCGTGCGCAAGGTCTTCCATGTATCGGAAAGATTCACCGTGCAGTATGACCTGAACGCATTCAACGTGACCAACACCACCAGCCTTGACGTGCCCCAGGACCAGGCGCAGATTCGCCAGAACTACGCATGCTCCAACAGTGCAATCACGGCGTCAATTGCCAATTTCCTGAATTGCACGCCTGGCTCCTACTTCATCAACTATGGACAAATTGTGACCAGTCCGAATCCCGTGGATCAGCAGTCGGCGCTGGCCAATCTGGACCAGTTACCGTACGCGACAGGTTCGGGCAAGTCGATCCAGATGCCAACGACGATTCCGGTCAACACGTATCACTGCGTGGCGGTTAACGCCATTAGTCCGACAACCGGCTGCCCCAACAACGCAGCCAACTTTGGTTCGGCAACCAACACGATCGGCGGCAACCGAGCGTTCACCATGGGGATTCACATCACCTACTAACTGTGCCACTCTTTGCAGAGTGGCATATGGGGAGCCCCGCGGGGCTCCCCATATGTTTTGGAGCGGAGTCTGGGCGAGACAACAAAAGAAGCCCCCAGCCGAGGCTGGGGGCTCTTGTTGATGCGCCGAAGGCGCGGGGCGCTGGACGCGAAGTCCTAGTACATGCCGTCCATGCCGCCGCCGTGCCCGCCTGCCTGAGCGGCAGCCTTGGGCTCGGGCAACTCGACCACCAGCGCTTCGGTGGTCAGGAGCAGACCGGCGATAGAAGCCGCATTCTGCAGGGCAGTGCGCGTGACCTTGGTGGGGTCAATGACGCCGGCCTTCACCAGGTTTTCAAAGACGCCCGTGGCTGCGTTGTAGCCATAGTGCTGGTCTTTGGACTCAAGGACCTTGGCCACGACGACGGCGCCCTCTTCACCGGCGTTGGCAACGATCTGCCGCAGCGGTTCTTCGAGCGAGCGGCGCACAATCTGCGCACCGATCTTCTCGTCGCCTTCCAGGGTCTTGATGAGCGTATCGACCGCCGGAATGGCGCGCACCAGAGCAACGCCGCCGCCGGGGACAATGCCTTCCTCGACTGCCGCGCGGGTGGCGTGCAGGGCATCCTCAACGCGAGCCTTCTTTTCCTTCAGCTCGGTCTCAGTTGCCGCGCCCACTTTGATGATGGCGACGCCGCCCACCAGCTTGGCCAGGCGCTCCTGCAGCTTTTCCTTGTCGTAGTCGGAGGTGGTCTTCTCGATCTGCGAGCGGATTTCCTTGACGCGACCGTCGATGTCCGAGGCCTTGCCGGCGCCGTCCACGATGGTGGTGTTGTCCTTATCGATGGTGATGCGCTTGGCGCGGCCCAGATCTTCGAGCTTGACGCCTTCCAGCTTGATGCCCAGATCCTCAGTGATGGCCTTGCCGCCGGTGAGGATGGCAATATCGCCCAGGATGGCCTTGCGGCGATCGCCGAAGCCTGGAGCCTTGACGGCAGCCACGTTCAGCGTGCCGCGGAGCTTGTTCACGACCAGGGTCGCCAGGGCCTCGCCCTCAACATCCTCGGCAATGATCAGGAGGGGCTTGCCGCCACGGGCAACCTGCTCGAGTAGGGGCAGGAGATCCTTCATGGCGCTGATCTTCTTTTCATAGATCAGGATGTAGGGATCGTCCAGGGCCACTTCCAGCCGCTCCGCATCGGTGACGAAGTAGGGGCTCAGGTAGCCGCGGTCGAACTGCATGCCGTCCACAGTCTCAAGGCCGGTGTGCATGGTCTTGGACTCTTCAATGGTGATGACGCCATCTTTGCCCACAACCTTGACGGCGTGCGCAATGATGTCGCCGATCTCCTGATCGCCATTGGCCGAGATCGCGCCCACCTGGGCCACGGAACCCTCGTCCACAGGCTTGGAGAGTTTGCCCAGGGCGCCACCCTCGGTCCACTTGCCGTCCTTGTCGCGGGTGCCGATGATCACGGTCACAGCCTTGTCGATGCCGCGCTTGAGAGCCGTCGGGTTGGCGCCGGCCGCAACCGTCTTCACGCCTTCGCGGAAGATAGACTGGGCCAGAACGGTCGCCGTCGTGGTGCCGTCGCCGGCCACGTCCGAGGTCTTGGATGCAACTTCCTTCACGAGCTGCGCACCCACGTTCTCCATGGGGTCCTTCAGCTCGATCTCTTTGGCCACGGTCACGCCGTCCTTGGTGATCGTAGGCGAACCAAACTTCTTTTCGATGACGACATTGCGGCCCTTGGGGCCAAGAGTCGCCTTCACTGCGTCCGCCAGCGTGTTGACGCCGCGCAGGATCGCCTGACGGGAATCTTCACCGTGCAGAATCTGCTTTGCCATGCTTTTAACTCTCCTAATCAGATTTCAGTTCTTGATTCGGGCGTCAGCAATCAGGGATTGATTCCGCTGACTGGCAGTGCTGCCCATGCGCGCGAGGCGCGGCTCAACTGCTACTTCTTGACGATGCCGAGGACTTCTTCCTCACGCATGATCAGGAATTCCTCACCGTCGATCTTGATCTCGGTGCCGGAGTACTTGCCGAACAGGACACGGTCGCCCGCCTTCACATCGAGGGGGAAAACCTTGCCTTCATCGTTGGACTTGCCCTTGCCGACGGCGATTACTTCGCCCTCCTGGGGCTTTTCCTTGGCGCTGTCAGGGATGATGATGCCGCCGCGGACGGTTTCGCCCTCTTCCAGACGACGGACGAGAATCCGGTCATGGAGCGGGGTGAAGGTGGTGGTCACAGATGTTGCTGCCATTGCTTCGCTTCTCCTTCACGCGCGGACAAGGTGCGAGCCCTGCCGCGGTATTTAGGTGGTATTCAAATAAAAGCTTCAGAGCTCCCGGGTTGCCGCGTAAAGATCTCACAGCACCCGAGTTAAGCAGTCCCAGCAGCGGGATGCTAGCAGTCTTGCCTTCTGATTGCTAAGAATAGGCGGACTGTAGATGGTTTGTCAAGAGTGGATATAAAAATGTGAGTGACTTACACTAACTTTTTTATGATAACCATTATGTCTACCTTGCCACGGCGTCACATCTTCAGGATGAGAAGCTGTGGCGGGGCGATCTCATTCAATCGCGGGGCCGGGGTGTTCGGATAAAAAGCGCTGTGCCCTTCAGAGCGGCCTTTAGCTTTGTTGGGAATCCACTGCGCATGATTTCACCTGGGCCCTGGGGATTCCGCACCCAGGGCAATGGTTTCCTGAGCAAGCGCCGCATAAGAAACCGCACCAGGTCCGGCCGCTGGCCAGGAAAATCGGAGAAGAGCAGCAGCCAATAGGCAACGGCCGAGGATGCATACTCCTCGATATCCATGGGCTTTGAAGGGTGGATGACGATTGCGGCAGGAACATGCACGGCTCGATGGCCGCGGACAAGCAGGGAAGCGAAGGCATGACTTTCCTCCGCGAGTCGAAAGGGCGCCCCTCTGCCAAGCCGGTGATCAAATACCGTCCATCCATCGCAGGCGGAGCGGCGCAGTGCCATGTTGGTGCCAAAGCCGAGGCCTCCGAAGGTTGCGATCTCAAACCACAGGGGGTCGCTGGAGCAGAGGGAGCGAGCCGGCTCGTCTACGAAATCTCCCGCCAGTGATTCCGAAGTGATGGTTTCGCCGGTGACTGCGGCGACCAGTGGATCTGCAAACTCGGCCAGCACGAGCCCCAGCCAGTCTTCGTGAGGCACAGCATCGTCGTCAAGAAAGGCGACAACTGCCGTAGAACTCTCTGCCAGTCCCCGGTTGCGTGCGCGGCTGAGGCCCTGGCTAGGTTCCACCACATAGCGCGCGGCAAATGCTTGCGCCAAGTCCTTCGTCTCGGGGTCGCCCGTTGTGTTGTCGACTACAAGAACGTCCTCTGCGGCAGGCTTCAACTGGGCCACCGCCCGCAGACTTTCCCTCAGATACTCCGGGCGGCGTTGCGTGCAAATCACGATGGTTGTTGTCAGTTCCAAATTCATTTTTTGTGGGGGCGAGGACGGAGGTGTCGGAGTGGGATAGCTCGCCGGGGAGTTCAATTCGAGACCCTCAAGTCCAGTTCAACGGCAAACCCAACGGTGCCGTGGCGGTGCGGAAAACCGCTACCGATCCGATCAAGAGCACGCATGCACGATGTTGACGCGTGACCTAGTATAGCAAAGAAGAGCGCCAATGGGCCATCGCGTCCACGCCATCTGGTGTGCAGTATCCCTATTAGAATCAATGAGAAGTGGGGAGATGCATAGCTCTTGAGACACCTGAAAAGGCGGTTGTGGAGAAGAGTCCGGAGTGATTGCTGGGAGGGGCGAGCGACTCGCGCTCAACTGTCGCCGCGGAACTGGATGATGCGGCGACGATCGCGTTTACTCGGTCTGCGCTCCGGCACAGGTGCGTACTGTTGCATGGCCTTTCGCTCTTCAGCCACTTTGATGCGCTGCGCCTTGCTGGTCTCGGTTTCGCGGTAGAGAGTCTGCGCAACGGCCGCAGGGCCGCGCATTTCGCTGAGGGCGATTACCTCGATTTCGAAGTTGCCGCCTTCGTTCCGCACCTGCAGCATGTCGCCCAGGCGGACATCCCGCGCCGGCTTGGCCTCCACGCCGTTGGAGCGGATGCGGCCCAGATCGCAGGCCCTGGAAGCCAGCGCCCTCGTCTTGAAGAAGCGGGCGGCCCACAGCCATTTGTCGATGCGCACGCCTTTCATAGGGGATTCTCGTGTTGCCACGCGCCACGGGCCCTGGAGCCGATCTCAAAAATCTGATTTCGTTTTTGAGAAACATCCTTCAGGGGTGGAAGCCCTCTACTTTCCGGCCTTGTGGCGGCACGGCTGAAGCCGTGCCTTTTCAAAAAAACCGGTTTATGAGAGGACTTCTAGTTTTCAAGCACAGCCCGGTAGCGCACTTTGTTTTTGGTCACCTGCTCGATGGCCTCGTTGGCCTTGGCCATAGGGAAGGTCTCTGTCATTGCCTTGACACCGTGCCGCGCGGCCACGTCCAGCATTTCCTTGATCCTGTAGGGGCTGCCGATGGGGCTGCCAGTGATTGTGCGCACGCCGGAGATGAGCGGGAAGGCATGCACCGCCACCGGCGAAGGAGGAACGCCCACAAAGCACAGAGTCCCATTGGGACGAAGTGTCTGGATGTAGAGGCCCCAGTCCTGGTCGGCGTTTGCCGTGTTCAGGATGAAGTCGAACGAACCGGCCACCTCACGCATGGCCTTGGTCTCTCGCGTGTTCACAAATTGGTGCGCGCCGAGCAAACGGGCCTCCTTTTCTTTGCCCGCCGAGGTGGAAAACGCGGTGACTTCCGCGCCGAAGACGCGCGCAAACTGGATGGCAAGGTGTCCAAGGCCGCCAATCCCCACGACGCCTACCCGCGACGAAGGATTGATGCCATGGGCGCGGAGGGGATTGTAAACCGTGATGCCACCACATAGCAGGGGCGCCGCCTGTTCGCTGGGCAGAGCATCGGGAACCGGTACGACGAACCTGGCGTTCGCGCGCACCCGGTCAGCGTAGCCGCCGTTCCTGTGCACGCAGGTTCCCTCTGACGCCGGGCAGAGATTTTCAAGACCCTGCGTACACCATTCACACTGGCCGCAGGAGTTCGACTGCCAACCCAGGCCTACGCGCTGGCCAACCTGCAGCGAGAGCACCGCCGATCCAACAGCCGTAACGGTGCCGATGATCTCGTGACCGGGGATGAATGGATACTGGCTGATCCCCCAGTCGTTGGAGATCAGGTGAATATCGCTGTGACAGATGCCGCAGTGGGAGATTCCGATTTCGACTTCCTGCAGTCCCAGTTCACCGGGATCATAGCGAAAAGGCAAAAGCTCGGCTCCCGCCGCGTGAGCTGCAAGTCCCTGGATCTGTTTCATACTTTGCGCAGTCCTCGCCGGGCCTAACAAACAGGTTGGCCACCCCATATGGCGCCCACCCCAATTGCGGAGACATGGCCCGTCTCCGTTCCCCTCAGTTTAACCCGCCACCGTCTTCGATGTGCAGATTCAGAATCTGGAAGCCTGACAGGGCTCCGCCGACGGGCGCCTGTCCGGCCACGATTGCAGATTCGCCATTCAGATTGACTCCCTGTGCGGTTCGCAGAGGTTCGATGGCGTTGGCCATGGAGAGCGGCAGACTTGAAAGGGTCTTACCTTCCATCTCGGCCTGGGCCTCCGGCGCGAGCAGGCTCACGTAGATGGAATCGCCTCGGTGCAGACGGCGTGCGCGGGCCAGTTCCGTATCCAAATCCTCAGGAACGGCGGACATGCGCGGCGGATCCAGCGCCCTGTCCAGCGTTCCGGCATCTGAAACCAGGAGGCGCAGGTTGCCTGAACCCATTCCCGCAGGCACCTTGATGGGAATCCGGACGTTACGCGCTGGTTGCTGCCAGGGGCGCAGCGTAGCCTCCACAACCACGGTGTCTCCAGCATGAACCATGTTGCCTGAGACAACCCTGGCAGTTTCAAGCTGCACCTGTGCATTGCGCGGAATTGTTGTGATCCGCAGGTCGATGGCAGTGACCGCGCCCTGCCGGGTGCCGTTCGAATAAAGTTCCGCAAACCGTTCCGCGGTCATCATCGCCGCCGTCAGTTGCCCAGGAACGCCATCGCCCCCCGATGCCCAAAGGTCGAGCGGTGAAGGCGGATAGCCCTTCAGAGAGATCGTCCCCATGATGTGGTAGCTGGTGGCAGCGGTGCTCTGGTTGGTTTGAAGCAAAGAGTTGTAGAGCGCGACCATCACGGCCTGCGGAGTGAGCGCGGGCAGGTCAAGCACCTCAAAGTTCAGTTTCCTTGCGCTTCCCGTGTCTTGCACGTCAAGGTGTACGGGAATCATGTGTGCCCTGGCGCCAAACACCCCGCGAATCGCCGAATCCCGATCCTCAGTAAACGCGCCCACCGTAGCGCCGGTGTTCACAATTTTGAATGCGTTCAACGGAGAGGCAAGAGTTGCGACCACGTCCGCGGTGGTCATCGGTAGTGAAACCGGTCCGGCCTGCAGAATCGGATGTCCGCATGCCAGTAGTTGCTTTGGGTCCACATAGGTCACCGTGCAAGTGGCGGAGATCTCCAGATCGCCCCGAATAAGCTGCGCGCTGATGGCGGAGCCAGGCTCCACGCCGGCGCGCGCCGCGGCCATCTCCGCTGGATCCAGATTGGACGAGCCGCCGGCGCCGCCTGCAGCTACCATCTCCATGCCGGTGCCAGCCATCTTCTTTTGCCAAAGCCGAATAGCCTCTGGACGAAATCCGCTCATCACGAGCGGCGTCTCCATGGCCTGGAAGCTCATGCCACCGGCGATGGAGTTATCGTCCTGCTTGTCGGCGCCGGCGCGATTCGCGGCTCCCTCCAGCGGCAAGTCGCGGACCTCAAGCATCTGCTCAATCGGCGTGATGCCTGCAATCGGCTCCTTGCTGAACTGACCGATGCGATAGGAGAGCGAGCCCAGCAGCTTGTTGCCGACATATACCGGACTTCCGCTCATGCCGGCTACCACGCCGGTATACTCCGGCTTGGTCCCGTGCAGGCGGGCCAGAATCATGTCGTGACCCGGACCACGCGCTCCGCGCAGCACGCCCAGGATCTCCACCTGCATGGGCTCGGGTTTTGTGCCCTCAAAGACCGTCCAAGCGGTGGCTGTGAGGCCCCGATGCACCTGGCTCAATGGATAAAATCCCCCGTTTGAAGGAGGAGGACCGGCAGGGGATTCGCCAACTTGCGCCGACAGAAGCAATGGACAAAATGCTGTCCCCAGCGCGATGACCTGAGCAACTCGCCGCAACGAGGTTTCCTTTGATCGCAATTGCACGTCTATAAGATTACAACCGGGGGGGCACGGCTGGTCCCGGAAGCCGGCCCGGCTTGGCAACCGCAAATCGGAACCAACCGGCCCGCTGCACTGCATGCGCCGCTTGCCGCCCGCTCCGGTTCATCCCGTATGCTGTCTGCAGCACAGAGGTTGCTATGTCCACCATGCGCTTGTCCCTGTCGGTATTCCGTCGGATCCCTTCACTTGCGTTTCTTTTCATCCTCACGGCCTTGGCAAGCGCGCCGTTGAGCACGGCGCAAAACCAGCCTCAGACACCGTCGCAGCCCCCGCCGCCCGCCGATCAGACGGCCCCGGAAGCCGGTGGCCCGGCAGCCGACACGGGCGGCATTGCATTGCCCAAAAAGAAAGAGCCTGAAAGCACGCCGCCCGCACCCGCCGCGCCGAAGGTGGTCAATCCCCCCGGCATGAGCAACTATTCGCTCCACGTGGACGTACCCGAAGTCACCGTCGATGTGGGCGTGCTGCTGGAGAAGACCGGTCAGTTTGTGCCGAATCTGAAGCCCTCCAATTTCAGGGTTTATGAGAATGGGGTCCAGCAGAACGTCATCGGCTTCAAACGCGTGGAAGCGCCGATCACGGCTCTGATGCTTGTCGAATTTGCTGCGACCAATTATTGGCTTGTCTATGACATGCAGAACGCGGCCTGGGCTTTCGCGCAACAGTTGCGGCCCCAGGACTACGTCGCCCTGATGACCTTTGACATGCGCACGCGGATTGTGACGGACTTCACGCAGGACAAGAGGCAGATCTACAATGCCATCAACACGCTGATCATCCCCGGCTTCGATGAGCGGAACCTCTTCGACGCGCTGTATGAAGCGGAGGACCGCCTCACCCGCATCGACGGCCACAAATACATCATTCTCATCGCATCCGGGCGGGACACTTTCTCAAGAATCACGCTGGACAAGATTTTGCAGAAGGTGAAGACCACCCCGGACATCACCATTTTCAGCATTTCCACCGGCGGCGCACTGCGCGCCATGACCGAGGGGGGGCCGGGCTTTCGCCAGCAGCTGACGGATCTTGATTATCTTCAGGCCGACAACCAGATGAAGACCTTTGCCAAACTTACCGGCGGCATGTGGTTTGAGCCTCGGTTCATCGGCGAGCTGCCAGACGATTTCTCAGCGATCAACCAGGCCATTCGGTCGAAGTACGAGCTCGTCTACCACCCCACCGATGCGAAACAGGACGGCACCTACCGCAAGCTGCGTGTAGAGCTTGTGGACGACGAGGGGCACCCATTGCGCATGCAGGATGAGAAGCACAAGGCGTTGAAGTACGAGATTATTGCGCGCGATGGCTATCGCGCCCGCCAGGAAGTTGAATAGCGGGAGAAATGTGTAATGCGCGC
>VFSW01007294.1_pt1 | contig 16076 bp, 14 predicted proteins | sample 5358111 | NCBI WGS metagenome assembly VFSW01 (sample SAMN11554181, study PRJNA540505) | mine drainage metagenome | isolation source: sediment from site ElyBrook_90M | place: USA: Ely Copper Mine, Vershire, VT | collected 2017 | reverse complement strand
CCCAATATCACCCTCCCCCTATGAACAAATTTATTCTTAAAATCTTCCGCGGCTTACCCGGCAACCAATATTGGGAAGAGTTTGAGCTCGAGCTCAAACCTTTTTACAACATCATCACCGCCCTGATGGATGTTCAAAAATCCCCCCTCAATCGCCATCATGAAAAAGTCGCTCCCATCGCTTGGGAACAAGGGTGCCTGGAAGAGGTCTGTGGTTCGTGCTCCATGCTCGTCAATGGCCGTCCTCGCCAAGCCTGTACAGCCCTCATCGATCAAATCATCACCACCACAAAAAGTCCCGTCATCACTCTCGCGCCCCTCTCCAAATATCCCGTCATCCGCGATCTCGTCGTCAATCGCGACGCGATGTTCAATGCCCTCAAACGCATCCGCGGGTGGATCGAGGTCGACTCTTCCTACGAAGGAGGATTTGGTCCCAAGATCAGTCCCAAAGTGCAAGAGATGATGTATGTTCTCTCCACGTGTATGACCTGCGGTTGCTGCACCGAGTCCTGCCCTCAAGTCAATGAGCATTCGGATTTCATCGGCCCGGCAGCCATCTCTCAAGCCCGTCTCTTCAACTCCAATCCCACGGGCAAAAACCAAGCCTCTGACCGCCTCCATGTCCTCATGGAAAAAGGGGGAGTCTCCGATTGCGGCAATGCCCAAAACTGTCGCCAAGTGTGTCCTAAGAAAATCCCTCTCACCGAATCGATCGCCGTCATGGGCCGCGAAGTGGCCAAGCAAGCCGTCCATGATCTCATCAGTCTCCCCAAATAAAATTGGACTAAAAATTTTAAGCCTCACATAATCTTTGTTTAAAGATTACGGGACTTGCGGGTGTCGGCGAAATTTAGGAAAAGAAGGTTCTTATGAATCAACTCGGACTAGCAGAGGTAGAGGTAGGTTTTGCCGTTCTTCTCGGCGCCCGTGTGTGGATGAGATACGGTCCCCCCGGTCCTCTCATACCAGCGTGGCATCAGCCTCAAATTCCTATGGAAAATCCTTTATCGAATGGGATTCGATATGCAGCGGAAAAAGTGTTTATTTCTATTAAAGACCACCCTAGCGCCGAGGATGATTGCTACATCTCTGGAACATCCAGCATAAAGCGCAGGGTGCACGCATGCCTGCTCTGTAACGGCTATTTGGATGTAGATGATACGCAAGGGAAAAGTGACCACCGGTTGTACCACCCGGTTTTCCATATACAATCTCAAGTCATTTATTTTGTAATGCTGCAGGCGGCCAACCTGACGGGAGCTGTAGTTGAGCTTCCTTACCGGGCCGTTGTTCGGTCTCCTTCATTTTTGCGTAAAATTGCCGTCTTAGCTTCTCAAAAAATAAGAGCGTTGTTCCCTTCTCCTACGATCAACCAAGAAACAGAAAAGAAAATTCAAAAAATCCAACAAAGTTTGAATGAGAAGCTTGTTTTAAATGATTTTTGCCAAAGCGTAACCGATGAATTTAAAAAAGTAGTAGATCAGTTCCGACTCATGAACGACGCGAGATCGCAAGTCTATACTACAATTTCAACAGAACTGGCATCTCAGCCCCAAGCTCCTATTGTAACACAGCAAATACAACAAGCCTTCCTATCTTCCTTCCAAACGCTAACTAAGGAGTTAGGAGATTTGGTTGGAGAGCAGCCTGGGACTTTAAAAGTATATGTAGAATTGGCAGTCCAACTCGATGAGGAAAAGCGGTGGTCAGAAGAAGCGCTTGCCAGGTTGCAAAAACTTCGACAAGAACTGTCTGTTACTACGATAGAGGGAATCGAGCGCAAACAGAATCTAGAACAGAAAGTGAGTACGCTCACCTCTCTTGTAATGGCAGTAACTCCTGATCGAGTTGTAAAATTGCCTAGAACAATCCAATCAGGAAGATATCCACTTGCACCTATTTTAAGTGGTTTATTTCTTCTCACAACTAACAAGGCTTAATTTAAATGATGGCCATAACGTTTTTCCATCAGCTGGCTCTTTTTGACAAAGCTTTTCTTGCTTATAACGGTGCGAAAGCAGGGATCGATACATTGCAGCAGTCGCATCCTAAGCTTTTTGAACGTGCCTACAAAATAAATGCCCTTTTTTTTGCTCTAGATATAGGGTTCGTCATGTATATGGGTGTGGACATATTCACGAACCTTGCCGATCGAGTCACTTTTGAGTTTTTACCAACTTCAGTCATCATTGTCGTTTGTTCAGGAGCTTGTCTTTTGATTTTGGCTGTGGTGTGCGTGGGCAAAATTAATGATTACTTCAAAGCGTTGCATGAAAAAAACGATTCCGACGTCACTAATCAGTGGTATCGACCGACCGATCAAAAAATCTATCAAGGGATAGTCACATCCCAAGTGGTTCTCAGTGTTACGTTGATCTTCTTTTCCACGCAGCCTTTCTTTTATGCAGCGACTGCCGCCATCCAAGGTTACCGCTTGCTTAAGGTCTCCGAATTAAAGTGGCTTCATGTTAAAGACACCTATTTTTTGGTGCAAAAAGCCCCCGCGCAGCCGGAGGAAAATTGCGTCGTTTGTTCGAAGGAGCAGCCGAATATTTATTTTTGCTCACAGCATCTTTGCCATCTTCAGTGCGCCATTGAGCATATTCATAAGAATAGCGATGGATTCAAACGATGCCCCTCGCCTGCATGCCAACAAGAATTAGTGGCATCGGGTGTTAAAAAATTGGACTAAAAATTTTAAATTCTAGATAATCTTTTTTAAAGATTATGCCCCTTATTAGTTTTCCTCAAAAATTTTTAGATGGCTACGCGGCTTTTAGTAAGCAAGCTCCCGGTGAATGGGAAAAGGTTAAAGACCATGCGCGTGAACATTGGCAGCACATTACCTTTGTCGTCATCGTGTGTGTTGCCGCCTACTTTAAAGGGGGGCAGCTTGCCATGATCTATACGGCGGGTGGATGTTTCGTTTTTTATCAAATATACGGCCAAACCCAAAAAGTTTTTCAATTTCTTGATTTGAAAGGTATCGCACTCCCTATGCTTGCTATTTTGCATGGGCTCAGCAGAGGAACCTTAGAATCGTATGTGACGGCTTATGTTGGCTTTTTGCTTTTAATGCGCGAGTTTTATCGAGGGAAAGAAGTGGCCGAGGAAAATAGTCGTTTAGAAGGTTTGCTGAGCAAAGCAGAGCAGCTAAATATACAGCAAAAAGGAACCATCGACGGATTTAATCAGTTCTTTCAAAAGTGGAATGACGAAGTTAACAGGTTTTATTCAGACAACGCAACCATGTTGGAATTGTGGAAGGGTTTGAAAGAAAAGATACCGCAAAAGAGCAATGCCAATGAGACACCAGCCGAAAGTGTTACGGCGATGTTGGACTCTCTCCTAAAGATAGAGACAGAAATTAAAAAAGACGTCGCTGGAAAAGTTTCTGAATTGACAAAAGACCTAAGAGAGCTGATTCGTCAAAAAAGCCAAATATTGACGACAATCACAGAGCTAAAAAAAGAGTTAAATCCTCTCAACGAGAAAGAAAAAAAACTACTAGAGACACTCGAAAAAGCAGTAAGTAAACTAACCCCTGCTATTGAAACACTCAGAAAAAGCACCCAAAATTAGGAGGCAAAGATGGCATCTTCGACCCCTGTTAAAGAAATAGTATTTATAGCGTGTGCGACCGTGGGGTTTTCTTGGAAAGCGCCCCGCAATGATAATTTTTCAACCACCATTGGCCAGAGAATTTTTGCTTACGGAGAAAAGATATCTCCTGCAAATGAAAAGCAAAATACACTTTCATTTTTGCTGCGTCGTCCGATCAGTAATCAACTCATTCATGTAGCGCATCTTACGGAGGTCGCTTCTTTAGCAACCGAAGCCGTAGGGCAAGAGATAAAGGGGGTATGGAACCGATTTTTTGGCACGCCTGATATCCATCCAGAAACAAAAAAAAAGCTTGCAGGCATGCAACAGAATTTGCATGAGAAATTAGCCTTAATCAATGATTGCAAAGAGGTTGTGCTTCAATTTGGACAAGTTGTAGAGGAATTTCAAGAGGTGAATAGCGAAAGATCCCAAGTACGTAACACAATTTCGTCAGAATCTATCCCTGTTTTCTCAATTGAGATTCCGCAAAATTTATTGCCTTCTTTGCAAGTGTTAACAAAGGAACTAGGGAATTTAGCTGGAGACCAACCAGAAACTCTAAAAGTATACATTGAGTTAGCGGTACAGATTGAAGAAGAAAAGCTGTGCACTCAAGAAGAGAGTGAAAGGCTGCAGCAATTACAACAAATACTTCCTGCAGTTGTGGAGCAAGGAATCGAAAGTAAGAAGAACCTTGAACAAGGAGTAAAGACCCTCACGCCCCTCGTTGAGAAAGCAACTCCTGAACGACGTTCAAAAATTCCTTCCCAGATTAAATCAGGCACAAACTCTCTAGGATCGGTCCAGCGTGCATTATTTATATTCTCAACTACCGAAGTTTGATCGAACGGCCGAAGTGAAAAGGCAGCAAGAGCTCTTTGATCAACTGACGCAGCAAACAAATCACGCAGAGGCGCAGGTTGCCGAGTGGGAGCTTTTTAGAAAAACGGTTGTTGACCAGCTTAACACTATATCGACCAAGGAATTTGAGCTGAGTCAAATTTTAGAGCAGTTTAAAATTGATTTAGGAAAATGCCCGGCGCAGGATTTACCCAAAAAGATAGAAGAAATTGTGCGGGTATTCAAAGTGCTTCGGCAAGCTAAAGAGTGGGTCGAGTCTGGAAAAGAAATAAAAGCCCTTCAAGAAGAGCTCCGAACATCTCGCACCACCAATGATAAGATCATGGAGCAGATTGGTTCTTTAGAAGCTCTCGGTGAGCAAAAAAAGAAAGCAAATGAGCGGGCTGATAAGCTTACAGCGCAGCTGAATCAAAAAGCCGAGGAGATTCAGCAGATATTAGACACTCCCAAAAAGACTTCAACTTCTCAATCCACTCGTGTTTCTCAGCAAAATGAGTTTTAAGAGTCGTGCAAAACTCTGCATGTCCACGACCTGATCGATAGGCGGGGGTTTTGAGGGGATGGTGCAGCAGCGCCATGCGCTCCGGTCTATAATCCCAGAGAAAAGATGTGTGCAGCAGCCACCGGCCTTTACGGATGTACAACGCATTGCCGCCGCATTTTTTTTCGCCGATCACGAAGTCGTTTTCGCGTAGTGAGATGATCCCAAAAATGTTCTGATACAAGTTGCCTGCCCAGCGCAGGATCGGCTCCGGGTAGGCAGGAAAATCATGCAAATCGGTGTTACAGATGAAGGTCACAAAGACGGTTTCTTCATCGACGATGACCGTGCCGCCGCCGCTGAATCGCCGGATGATCGGGACACTTTGTTGCTCAGCTTGTGAGAGGTCGACGAGTTCTTCGGCTTTGCCCGAGATGCCCATGACGATGGTGGGAGGCGTTCCTTCATTGATGAGGCAAATGTTGCGCGTATCTTCGCGCAGGAGCTGCTCTTCGATTTTGAGCTGCTCTGCAATTGGCATGCCTTGGTAATGGAGAAAATTCATGGGAAATACGAGAGAGTGGCGATCTGCTCGACCGGCACGACCTGCTGTTTGATGCCCTGTTGGGTATTGAACTTGAAGAGAATGAGATGTCCCGAGCCCATCAGGGTCATAGCGACGATATTCGAAATCTGCGTTCCATCGGCGAGCTGAAAGTAGACTTTGCCGGCGCCTTTTTCCTTTTTCAAAACTTCAAACGCTTCCTGATAGTCACTAGCACGTTCTTTCATGTAGCCAACAGGCGTATCGATAGAAGCAAAAGTCAAGAGAGCGGCGATGAGCATCATAATCTGTCCTTTTTCTTTAGATATACCATGAGGACGGTAATATCAGCAGGGGTAATGCCAGAAAGGCGCGATGCTTGGCCTAAGTTGATGGGGCGGGCGCGAGAAAGTTTTTCTCTCGCTTCCTGGCTAAGACCGAGGATGGCGTGGTAATCGATGGTGGGTGAAAGGATCATGTCTTCGGCAGCATCGAGGCGGGCGGCTTCGAGCGTTTGGCGAGAGATGTAGCCGGCATATTTCAGCTGGAGTTCGATCTGGAAGTTAATTTCGGTGCCGTGATCCAGGACGATATCAGGGTGTTCGGCGAGTAGGTGTTGATAGGTATGCGTGGGACGGCACAGGAGCTGCGCAAGCGAGACGCCGCGGCTGTTTACTGTGACATATTTCTTTTCGAGTTTCTCGATTTGCTCCGTGATCGTCTTTTGTTTGGAGAGAAGTTTTTGATAACGTTCTTCATCGATCAGACCCAGTTGATATCCAAAGGGGCGCAGGCGGAGATCAGCATTGTCTTGACGCAGGAGCAAGCGGTGCTCGGCGCGGCTGGTGAACATCCGGTACGGCTCTTGGAGTTCTTTGGTGATGAGCTCGTCGATCATGACGCCGATGTAGGCTTCGGATCGTTTGAGGAAGAAGGGTTCTTTGCCTTGCACTTTGAGGGCAGCATTGATGCCGGCGATGATGCCTTGTCCGGCCGCTTCTTCATAGCCCGTCGTTCCGTTGATCTGTCCAGCGCAGAAAAATCCGGCGACCGATTTGGTTTCCAGGGTGGGATATAGCTGACCGCTCTTGAGATAGTCATATTCGATGGCGTAGGCAGGGCGCATGATCTCGGCATTTTCGAGGCCGGGGATCGTGGCCATCATTTTGAGTTGGACGTCAAACGGGAGCGACGTGGAGATGCCATTGATGTACATCTCATCGGTGGTGAGTCCTTCGGGTTCGATGAAAATCTGGTGCCTTTCTTTATCGGCGAAACGGACAAATTTATCTTCGATGGAAGGACAATAACGGGGGCCGACGCTCTGGATTTTTCCGGAGTAGAGAGGAGAAAGGTGGAGGTGATCGAGGATAACTTTTTTCGTTGCCTCGGTCGTGTAGGTGATATAGCACGGCACTTGGGGAAGGCCGGCATCCTCGGGAGGATCATAGGAAAATCGCATGCCGCTTTCGCCGTGCTGTACCTCTAATTTAGAGAGGTCCATGCTGCGGCGGTGGACGCGCGGTGGTGTTCCGGTTTTGAGTCGTCCCAGTTGAAATCCCAGCGTTTGTAGGCTTGCCGAGAGACCGACGGAGGGTTGTTCTCCGGCGCGCCCGCCCGAAAAAGTCGTGGGACCGATGTGGATGAGGCCTCGCATAAATGTGCCCGACGAGAGAATGATCGTTTTGCCGCGGTAGGCGATGCCCTCTTTCGTCTCTACGCCCGTGATCGTTTGATTTTCAACCAAAAGCGTTTCGGTGGTGCCCTGCTTAATCTGTAGGTTGGGTGTGTGCTCGAGGCGCTTTTTCATGGCGGTTTGATAGGCGAGCTTGTCCGCTTGGGCACGGGGAGACCAGACGGCAGGGCCCTTGGATGCGTTGAGCATCCGGTACTGAATAGCGGTGCTATCGGTGACTTTTCCCATAATGCCGCCGAGGGCATCGATCTCACGTACGATGTGGCCTTTTGCTGTTCCCCCAACGGCAGGGTTGCAGCTCATTTTACCGATCGTGTCGAGGCTCATCGTGAGCAGGAGGGTGCGGGCGCCGAGGCGCGCAGCTGCATGTGCAGCTTCGCAACCGGCGTGTCCGGCTCCTATGACAATAACATCGAACTCTTCTGGATAGAACCACATATAGAATGATTATTCTACATGAAGAGAGAGAGTTTATCTAGTCTTATGACGGTCGCGGCGACTGCGCTTCTTGCGCTTGTGCTTCGCCATCTTATATTTTCTTTTTTTCTTTACTGATGACATATTTTTCCAATTTTAAGTTGTAGCTTCCTGTACTGCAGGAAGCGGCTGCGCTACTTCGGCCGTTTTTTGTTCGGCCGTCAGTTCATTAAATTTCTTACCAAGAGCGTATACAGCGAACATCCAGGCCCCAACGACGAGAAGGAGTATGATCCCTACGTAAGGAATGGTTGAATGTACGGTTACGAGGAACATGAGAAGCACTTGGTAAATAATGGCGCTTCCCGATTTCCCTAGGCGTGAGCCCACGCCATCGATTGCGGCTTTCCCTTTGAGTTTGGATTCTTTACTTAAAGGGATGAAAGCGAGTTCTTTTGTGGCATCAAAAATCGTGTATTTAGAAGCCCGAGAAAAGCATTGTTGTACGGATCCGAAGAAAACACCGAGAGCATAGGGGGTACTTCCTAAGAATGCGGCGATGGCAAATCCTAGCATGGAGTCTTTAAACACGAGGAACGAGAAGAAGCCAATCCCTGCGACTAAAACGATGAAAGGGGGAATCATCGCATTAAAGGTCCAGCTCATGCGACGGATGAGGACGGAAGAGACGATCGCAATGGCTGTCGCCAAAATACCGACCCACATCGTCACTTTACCCATGTAAGCATTAAAGGAATTTGTATCCGTTACGTACATTTGATGCAGCTGGTCTTTCCAAACCACTTCCGTAAGGTTGATACAGATATTGTAAGTGAGTACGATCATGGCGATAAATAGAAGATATTTGGAATTAGCCAGGTATTTAAAGTTTTTGCGCATGCTCATCTTAATGCGCGGAGCGCTGGCTTCTTCAGGTGTGGGCAAATATTCTTTATGCGTGAGAGTTCTCGTGTGGAGCCATCGGAAAATGCCGATCACAACAATACCGCTGATGACGATCGTCCCCGTAATCAAGAGGAGAGAACAATGCCAAGGATCCATACCATAAGCAGTTCCTAGCGTTCGTCCCAGCCCTGAATATAAGCTGGAAATGCTTCCTGCGCAGATGGCCGAAAGGTTACCCCCGATGAGGATCAGCACGTAAAATCGTTTGGCTGTATTGACATTCAAAATTTCATTTGCAAAGCCCCAAAAGAGAACCGTCATGATCGTGGTTCCCCAAAGCTCAGCCATGATGTAGAAAGTCGTGAATGTCCAATTTCTCAAAACAGCCACAAATCCACGTAACCCTTCGGGAAAAAAATTCTCGAGCCGGTCAGAAAAGGCATGGGGGTGTAGCGCATCGCTTAAAGGATAAAGTACCGTTGAAAATAGGATGAAAAATCCTAAAAAGAGCCCCATCATAATGTAAAAGACTTTTTCCATTTTGAAGCGGTTGGAAAGCCGGGTGAAAAATAGCGTCATCACGATGGCCATCGGCAAGATCGCCCAAACCTTCAAAAACGGAATGGCTTCAGCTCCCGCTGAGGGGGCTGTAACAACGAGTGAGTCTTTTGCAGAACGAAGAACGTTATAGTTAAAACAAATAAAGAAGAAAATTAGCCACAGTGGAAGAAAGAGACCCAGCTCACTCTTGTGGACAGGGCAGAACAATGAACGAAAACGGCCAAATCCTTTGGATTCCTGTGCGTTCATCGTTTCCTTATGTTAGTTAACGAGGACCAAATTATAACAGATCTACCTTATTTTACAAGGACGATTGTGGTAAGTAAAAACTTTAATAGATAAGAGTAAACATTTTAGTCAGGAGAGAAGGCAGCAAAAGCCGCAGGAGTTTCATCGGGAGAGCCCCGAGATTGGGTGTAATTGGCAAACTGAGCGACCTCTTTTCGGAAGGTCAGATTAACCGTACCGATGCTTCCATGCCGGTTTTTAGCGACAATCAGCTCGGCGAGCCCAGGCTTATCGTAAGGATCGTAGTATTCACGACGCAGTAAAAACATCACTAAGTCAGAGTCTTGCTCGATCGAACCGGACTCTCTCAGGTCGCTCATCATGGGTCTGTGCCCTGCCCGCTCTTCGACTTTCCGTGATAGTTGTGAGAGACATAAAACAGGGATGTTAAGTTCTCTTGCAAGCGTTTTGAGCATCCGTGAAATTTCAGAGATCTCGTTTTGACGATTATCCTGATTACGAGGGCCGCCCGATCCGGAAAGTAGCTGGAGATAATCCACGACAATGAGCCCCACGCCGTAGGCCTCTTTCATCCGCCTGGCCCGGGCTCTTAAATCGGTGATCTTGAGACCTGGTTGATCATCGATGACCATCGTGTGATTTTGCATATGATGAATCGCTGAGACGACTCGCTGATATTCAATTCCATTCAAACTGCCGGTTTTAATCTTATCCGACTCGACTTCGGCTTGAGAACAAATGATTCGGTGGAGCAGCTGTTCGGCTGTCATTTCCAGTGAAAAAATGCCGACCGGCATGTTGTTTTTGAAACAGATATTTTCCGCGACATTCAATGCGAGAGCTGTTTTTCCCATCGCAGGGCGCGCGGCCAATATAATGAGATTAGAATTGCCAAATCCATTGATCATCCGATCGAGGTCGGAGAAGTGCGTCGGAACTCCCGTGATACCGGGATCGTCTCCTTTGCGGGTTTGGAACTTCTCCTGCTTTTCTTGCAGTTCTTTTAAGTAGGGCAGGCCTGATGCCGCCTTCACCCCTGAAATAATATCGCGGATGGGAATGCCAGCAATCGGGTTAGCGGCTTGGCTGATATGGAAAAACTTTTGCTGGGCATCATCGAGGACAGCATGGACATCGTCGGGTTCATGCAGCGCCGATTTTTCTACATCTTGTGCCGCATCGATCATTCGGCGCAGCAATGCTTTGTTTTTAACGAGGTCGACGTACTCTTCGATGTAAGCCGCCGTGCCCGCGTATTGCGCGAGAGTCGTGAGATAGCCGATACCACCGATGTTCTTGAGTTTGCCTAGACGCTTCAATTCCTCTCCTGCCAAATGAATATCGGCAGGTTTGTCTTGCTTATATAAATTGAGAAGGGAATCGAAGACGGTTTTATGTTCTGCGAAGTAAAAATCTTCTGCTACCAGACCGTCGACAGCTACGTTGAGAGCCGACAGAGATGTCAGCATGCAACCGAGCACCATCATTTCTGATTCTTTGGAATTGGGTGGGATTTTTGCCTTCGACTCAGCCATACGCCTTAAGTTATGCAATCCCCCTTAATATTGCAAGAAGCTCATCAGGAGAAGAAATTTTTCTGAAGAAAAATTTCAGGAAATAGGTGTCGGGCTCTGATGAGCCCGAATGAATGAGGTATATTTTTGGTTTCCTTTGACGAGTCGGGCCCACGCCACTTACGTGCGCGTGTTCCCCGCCGCCCTTCTTGAGCTTGGATCCGCCAGCCAAATGGCTCCTCTCAAATCCTCGGCGTGCAGAGCACTACCTCGGCTTGTTCGGAACCATTTTGCAGGGCGGCTGCAAGCCATCGGCTGCACGAGCGCTCATTCCCGCTCCGCGGGTCCCTTTCGCGTCATCTCGCAGACCAGATTTTAACAGAATGTCTTTTGTCTTAAAGTTGGTTCTGCGAGCCGACGGTGCAAACGAAGTGAAGCATTGCTAGCAAGCAGCCGATGGATTCAAGACGCAAAGCTAAATTGAAGCGTCAGCGGTCCGAACAAGCCAGCGGCAGTGCTCCGCACGCCGTGGCGCCGGAGGATCGATTTGGTAAAGCGTATTGAATCTCAAGGGGGCAACGGGGGACGGTAGTCCCCGATATGTCTATGGAAACCAAGAAAACCACATATAAAAATATCGGCCTTTGAAAAAGGCCGATTTGCAAATTCCATATGCGAATCAAACTATTGATTTGCTTTTTCCCTATCGGAAAGAGTGGGATTTGAACCCACGGTACTCCTTTAGGGAGTACGCGTCCTTAGCAGGGACGTGCCTTCAGCCACTCAGCCATCTTTCCAAGATAACGGATAACAGCGAGAGTTTAGCGTCTCGCAGCATTTTAGCAAAGAGCTACCCTTGCAAATAATTTTGAGAGGTGTGAAGATATTTATCGCAAATTAAAGAGATGGAGAGGTTTGAGAATGATTCAGACATTTGTGATGGCCCTGCTTTTGATGGGCTTGTCTGGTTGTGGTAGACCAGTAGATAAAAATTCTTGCAAACAAGAGCTGCGGGCCTGCCTCAGAAGCGACCCTGTCAGTATGGATCCTCGCGTAGGGGTTGATAACGCTTCCGATGGGGTTCTGCGTTTGCTTTACACGGGACTTGTCTATACCGATCGCGATGACCAGACGGCTCTTGCACTGGCTGAGTCCTACGAGGTATCGGACGATTATAGGGTCTATACATTCCATTTAAAGAAAACTTTGTGGTCAGATGGATCGCCTCTGACGGCAAAGGATTTTGAAGAAAGCTGGAAAGGGATGCTCCATGCGAAATTTCTCTCTTTCAATTCTAATCTTGTTCATCTGATCAAGAATGCCAAAGCGGCCATGATGGAAAAGATCTCTCTTGATGAAGTGGGTGTCAAAGCTTTAGATGATTTTACGCTGCGTGTAGAACTAGAGACACCGCATACGACTTTTATAGATGTTCTCACCAACGGAATTTTCTATCCAGTACACTCTTCAATACGCAATCAAACGCCCGATTATTCTCACTACATAGGGTGTGGTCCTTTCAAGTTGAAAAAGTATGTTTTTAACGACACTGTGATCGTTGAAAAAAATCCCTATTATTGGGACGCAGATGTTGTCAAATTAGAAAAAGTAAAGTTCTACATCGTCAAGGATGAAGGGACTGCATTATTGATGTTCCAAAAGGGAGATATCGACTGGCTGGGTTCGAACTATGGTGGGATTTCTCTAGATGCGACGCCAGAGCTGCAACGGCTAGGAATGCTCCATACGGTACCTGCCGCAGCTGCTGGATGGATCGCATTTAACACGAAAAACTATCCCTTTAACAACATTCATATTCGTAAGGCTTTTGGCAATGCGATCAACCGGGCTGACATTGTGTCGAATGTTTTACACAATCAATATGGCCCAGCGCTTGGTTTAATACCAAAAGTGCAAAAAAAGGAGAAATGGCATCCTTTCATGCATGATAGCGATAAGGTTCTGGCTAGACAAATGTTTGCGCAAGGACTTAAAGAATTAGGAATCACGCGCGAAGATTTTCCGACGGTTACGCTGTTTTATCATGATGCGGAGTTCATGCATAAGTTGATGCAAGCTGTACAACAGCAATGGTCAGAGGTTCTGGGAGTCAAAGTACAACTTTCTCGCAATGAGTGGGGAACTTTTTTAGAGCATTTGCATACCAAAGATTTCGATGTGACGATGATTGGATGGAGGGTACAATATGATGATCCTGCCAATATTCTAGATTTGTACAAGTACTTAGATTCTCCTAACAATAGCTCGGGGTGGGAAAATGCCGAGTTTCAAAAAAACCTCGACTTAGCCTTTTGCTCGCCCAAGGAAAAAAGATGGGAGTATTTGGAGGCTGCAGAGAATATCATTTTATCGGAAATGCCCATCGTTCCTTTCTTTTATTTCAATACGATCTATTTGAAGAACGAGCATGTACAAGATGTTTTTGTGAGCAAGCTGAGAATTGTCGATTTCCGCTGGGCTTCAATCCAATAACGTTATTCAATAAAATAGGTGCGAGAGAGCTGTTTGCCGTTTAGGGCATTCCAGTGGGTCGTATGGATGGTTCCATCAGGATTTTGCACAGCAATGCTATGCACGGGCAGGTAGACATCCACTGTGCGACGAATAGCAAAATTTTGGCCAAAGGCAGCCTTGGCAATTCTCTCAACTTGAGAGTTCGTATATCTTCGTCCTAAGCGAATCGCATTTTTATAGGGCTTAGTGACAAGCCAATCTTCTACTTTTGTTTCCGGAATAGTGCGTAGGCGAGGATATTTGAGATGCAGGCGGAAGAGGTTTCCCGATTGCACGATCAGTTTTTTTCGCCGGCAACTCTCGATCCAGCCTCCGAGAATTTCATCTTCGACATTGAGTGCTTTGCCAAGGCCATCGCGATCGATAGCTCCTCCGCGCTTGGCAAGAAGACTTAAGATCTTAAATTCCTGGGGGCTCGTTTCAGCAGAAATGCAGTCCCCGAACCCGTGTGTCTTGTCCCAATTACGTGTATTGATGACCATCTCGCCATCGGTCATATCCCAGAGAATGACATTTTCTTGCGTCTTGTCATCTAGGAGGGTGTATTTGACTTCTAGAAGAAGATAGGGGTAAAAATGGAGTTCGGGTTCTAGGTAGCGGTGGCGGCTATCCTTAAGAAGATCTTTTCGGTGTCTTTCCATGAGTTGAGTCGCTGAATGGCGCACCTCGAGCGTGTGAAAATTACCGACGTCAAGGAGCTCTTCGACTTTAGTCTTCAGGTCGGGATTCTTATTAGAAACCCACCAAAATCCATAGCCAAAAAGACAGAGGGATACTATGCCAGCTATCAACTTCATAAGCTCCCTATATCATCTTAAGTATTTTATAAAAACAATTGCTTCACATATGGTTGGTTTTATGTTCTTTTATGATCGCACGCAGGCCGGGGAAAAATTGGCTCAGGCTCTTCTTTCTTTTAAAGGGCGAAAAGATGTGATCGTAGCCGGCCTTGCCAGGGGCGGTGTCGTCGTTGCTCATGCCCTCGCAAAATTGCTGGATCTTCCTCTCGATGTCATCGTGATTCGTAAAATTGGCGCTCCCCATAACGAGGAGCTCGCGCTGGGGGCTATCGATGAGAACGGGGAAGGGCTTTTCAATCAATCGATCATTACAGCCCTAGGGGTCAGCGAGGCTTATCTCAAGGAAGAAGTTAAGAGGCAAAAGCAAGTAGCCCAGAAACGATTGGAGTCCTATGGAAGAGAGACAAATTCATTTAAAGATAAAATTGTCGTCCTTGTCGATGATGGTATAGCCACTGGAGCGAGTATGCGGGTCGCTATCCATTCTGCGAAGAAGAAAGGGGCAAAAAAAATCATTATCGCAGTGCCGGTGGCGCCTCCTGAAACGGTGCAAGAACTAGAAAGCGATGGTGATATCGTCATTTGCCTGCATAAACCCCTAGCATTTCAAGCCGTCGGTCAATTTTATGAAAAATTTGATCAGACAGGGGATGAAGAAGTGATCATGTTACTTAAGGAGTGACATCCCGGTCGAAGTTTGAGATCATTTCTTCTGCAGATTTTGTGAATCGTTTGAACTCTTTCTGGTTCCAAGGATCCATCGCCTTAGCCGCACCTTCTACACAAGCGAAAATTTTTTCATTCTCTTCATGGAGTTTTTGTAAGCGGGAATGGGGATAGTTGTAAGGTTCTTCGGCAAGCTGTTCAATTTGCTGAGAGATTCTTTTTCGCAGCTCCATGAACGAGGCTAGGTGAGAGTGAAGATAATGAAGGTCTTTGCTTAATGCTAAATGGGACAAAAAACTTTCGATATTTTCGAGATCCTGAACGATCCAATCGAGCGGGTCATAATTAGGTCCAGGAATGGGGGCTGGCTGAACACTCGGAGGTTGCTTCATGCTCATCTTTTATAAATCGAATTCTTTACTTGTGCAAGAGGGATAAATAGTATTGATGGAGCTCGGGAGATTCTTGGGAGAGGAAGTCGTTCAAAGACTGCGTGATGCGAAGGATCTCTTTTTGACATCCTTCTGGTGTTTTCACCGCATCATCGCGTACAAATCGCCCCACATCGATGTGGATGGCATGGCCGTCTAACCATCCATAATTATTATGATGCATCGCGTCGAGATCGGAAATGCCTTTTTGGCAACGGGAAGAAATAACGAGGATCACTTCGTCGATGATTTTTTTACATTGAGCATCATCTTTCTGTGTCAGGGCTTCCCGAAGTGTCGGAAGGAGAGGAGAGGCTTTTCGCTGTAGAACAAATCCCATTTTATCGGCAGGAACTTCGTAGCGCATGCCGAGCTTATCGATGAAATGGATGGGTGTTAGAAGGTTCTCGGTGGGATTTAGATGGACATAGAGAACACCTGTTTCATCTTGAAGCTCTTTCCAAGAGAGAAAATAACTGGTGTAGGAGAGGTGAAAACGATCTAAGTTATGTTCTTTAATTTTGCGCCGTTTGCCACCCTCTTGATAGGCGAAGGGGTGTTTCAGCCATCCGATTTTGCGCATATGGGAAGGAAATTTGTAGAATTTGAGAACATACTTTTGGTCTTGGCTTTCAAAAACGTAGGTCTGAGATCCCTTTCCGAGATAGGTGAAGGGTTGTTCTAAGATATCGCGGGGGAAATGGGCCTCTGTTTTCCAAAGAGGGTCAGATGGTGCATCGCTCAGGATATAGTGGATACAAAAGCCGTTATTTTTTTTCAGAAAAAATCGATCAATTTTCACTAAAA
>VFSW01007293.1_pt1 | contig 16077 bp, 14 predicted proteins | sample 5358111 | NCBI WGS metagenome assembly VFSW01 (sample SAMN11554181, study PRJNA540505) | mine drainage metagenome | isolation source: sediment from site ElyBrook_90M | place: USA: Ely Copper Mine, Vershire, VT | collected 2017 | reverse complement strand
GGCCGAGTTTTATCTTCGTCAGCGCGCGCGCTGAGAACCGGCTCAGAACTGAGAGCTCAGCACTAAGAACAGGCACGGTACACCATGGACACTCGCATCGGATTTGGCTATGACTCGCACGCGTTCAAACCGGGCGTGCCGCTGCACATTGGCGGACTCGCGCTGGAGCACCCAGAGGGCCTGGCCGGCCACTCCGACGGCGATGTGCTGCTGCACGCGGTTACCGACGCGCTGCTGGGCGCGGTGGCTGCAGGCGACATTGGCGGCTTCTTCCCTCCCGGCGATGCGCGCTGGAAAGACGCCGACTCCGCCATCTTTATCAATCTGGCCTTGGAAGAGCTGCAACACGCAGGCTACCGCATCGTCAACATCGACGTAACGCTGATTCTCAACGCACCCAAGATTGGCCCGCACGCCGGCGAAATGCGCGCCCGCGTCGCTGACCTGCTGGAGATCGACATCGACCAGGTGAGCATCAAGGCCAAGACTCCCGAGGGCCTGAACCTTGACCATGTGGCTCAGTGTCACGCCATCGCGCTGGTAGAGCGCGTGGCCGAGAGCGAAGACCTGAAAAGCATGAGCGCCGTGATTGAAAGCCAGCGCCAACTGGAAGACGTGGTCGAAGACCTGCTCAGCTCTGTCCACGGCGTGCCCAAAAAGCGTGTCGCCCCGGTCTATGACACCGAGGACATTACGTAGAGCAAGGGGATAGGGGACAGGGAGCAATATCCAGAAAGATGAGGGCTGGCTATGGCTGCGGCTGTGGGCATTGCAAAGGACAAAGCGCTTATAGGAGCGGCAGGAGTGTTTCACGTAACGGCGGAGCTTTCGCTGCGTGGCATGATTGCACTACCTACCATTCGGAATACTGCCGGATACGACATCATCGTCACTAACCGTGACGGCTCAAAACACGCAAACATTCAGGTCAAGACGTCTGGGCAGAGACCGACCTTTTTGCCCATTTGTGGCAAGGTTGAAGACGTGAAGGGCGGTAGTGAAGACTTCTATGTTCTTCTACGCCGCAATACGACGAACGATGGGTTCGAAGGGTACATGCTCACGGGCGCGGAGATGAAGAAAAGACTGGAGGACTATGAAGCGTGGTACACCAAAATGGAAAAGAAGCGAAAGTTTAGCCTGTGCCTCTGTTTATATGTTGATGAAAAACTACATATCTCCAAAGAAGATATTGAGGGCTGGCACAAGAAATGGAATAAATGGCTGCTAGAGTGACTTCAAGATGGGTGCCCCACCCTCGCTGCGCATTTGTTTTTTGCAACTAGTGTGGGAAACCTCGAATTCAGCCTGTGCTTTTTTCATCAACTTGTCTCGCCGGAGATCTTCACTTCATGAATCCTCGCCCCTCTGCATTTTTTGCCGCTGCTCTATTTTGCGTTTTGCCTCTCGGCCTCTCCGCTCAATCCACCGCCGACTGGCGCACGCCTGCCGAGCTGAGCAACTACCGCACCACGCCGGACTACGCTGACACCGTCGCCTATCTTCAGCGCATTGCGGCGGCCGACCCCGGCCAGGTAAAAATTGAAAACTTCGGCAAGACCGGCGAGGGACGCGACCTGAAGATCGTCATCGTCTCCAAAAACGGCGTCTTCGATCCGGCGGCGATTCATGCCTCAGGCCGCGCGATTCTGCTGGTGCAGAACTCCATCCACGCCGGCGAAATGGACGGTAAAGACGCCTGCCTTGCACTGCTGCGTGACATCGTCCAAAACAAGAACGGCGCGAAGCGCCTGCTGGATCATGTAGTGCTGGTCTTTATCCCGGTCTACAACATCGACGGCCACGAGCGGCGCTCGGCCTATAACCGCATCAACCAGAACGGCCCGGAGCTGGCCGGATGGCGCGCCAACGGCAGCGAATTGAACCTGAACCGCGACTACATGAAGGCCGACGCGCCGGAGACTCGCGCCTTTCTTAAGATGTTTCACCACTGGCTGCCGGACTTTTTTGTGGACGACCACGTGACCGACGGCATGGACTACCAGTACGACGTGACTTTCCAGATCGACGACGGCCCGGACGTAGCGCCGGAGACGGCTAAATGGATTCGCGAAACCGTAACGCCGGAGCTTGCGGCCCGCGTCAACGCAGCCGGACACATGGCCTTCCCTTCCCAGATCGACCTGAATGACAGCACCGATCCAACCAAGGGCTTGGGATTTTTTGCCAGCACGCCGCGCTTCTCCACCGGCCAAATGATTCTGGAAGACCGTCCCGGCCTGCTGGTGGAACTGCATATGCTGAAGGACTACAAAACGCGCGTGACAGGCAACTATGAGATTCTGCGCGCGCTGCTTGAGGTCATGAATCGCGACACAGCCAAGCTCATCGCCTTGAACCGCAAAGCCGATGAAGACGCCGAAAAGCTCGGCGCGCATCCTGGCAGCGGAGAACAATTTCCGTTGGCCATCGACTGGAACGGCGTAACCGCGCCGGTGGAATTCCACGGCTACCGGTACACGCGCACGCTGAGCGATATTTCCGGCGCAACCTGGATCAGCTACCGGCACGAGCCCTGGAACACCACCCTGCTGCTGGACACCGGAGCCAAGGTTACCTCCTCGGTCACGCTGCCGGCCGCGTATATCGTACCTCGGCAGTGGACGCATGTCATCGACGTGCTGGCCGCGCACGATGTAACGATGCGCCGCACAGCCGCCGCGTGGACCGGCAAGGTGCAGCGCTATCGCTGTTCCGGGATGCAGTGGCAGAGCAGGCCATTCGAGGGGCGGCATCCCATCTTTGGTGGCGAAGGCGGCGGGACAGGGCGCGGTCATTTTGGGCAATGCGATTTGACCACGGAAACCATGAGCTTCCCTGCCGGATCGGTGGTTGTTACGCTCGACCAGCGGCTCTCAAAGGTGGCCATTCAATGGCTTGAGCCTGTCGCGCCCGACTCAGCCCTGCGCTGGGGCTTCTTCGACGCAATCTTCGAGCAAAAGGAGTACGGCGAGGCCTACGTGCTTGAAAAGCTGGCCCGCGAGGAACTGGCCAAAGACCCGGCGCTCAAGGCCGAGTTCGAGCACCGCATCCAGACAGACGCGCAGTTTGCGGCCAACCCGCGCGCGCGGCTGGAGTTTTTCTACGCGCACTCGCCCTGGTACCGGCAGAACCATATCGGCGAGTACCCGGTGGGGCGGCTGCTGAGCATGGAAGGGCTAAAACTGGAGTAGAGGCAGAAAATGCTAGCATCGTTACAGGAAAACGATTGATACGATGCCTGATTCAGTTCCCTCTTTAGCAAAGTCTCCGCGCGTCCGTTTTGCGCCTTCTCCCACCGGCTACCTGCACGTCGGCAGCGCTCGCACTTTTATCTTGAATTGGCTCTACGCCCGCCACAACCACGGCGCCATGGTGCTGCGCCTTGACGACACCGATGTGGAGCGCAACACCGAGGCCAGCGCCCGGTCCATCTTTGAGGGTCTGCGCTGGCTGGGTCTGGACTGGGACGAAGAGTATAAGCAATCCGAGCGCCTTGCCCTGCACCGTCAGGCCGCCGAAGCCCTCTTCGCCAAGGGCCTTGCTTATCGCGACTTCACACCCGCCCACTCGGGCGACGACAACCAATCCTCCGCGCAGGGCGCATGGCTCTCGAACCCTGGTATGCGTGAGCTGTCCAGGGAGGAAAGTGACCGCCGCGCCGCCGCCGGCGAGCCCTTTGCCCTCCGCTATCGCGTGCCCCGTGGCCTTGGCCGTACTCTGCGCTTTGTGGATAGCGTCTACGGCGAGCAGTCCAAGCTCGCCGACGAGGTGGAAGACTTCGCCCTGCTGCGGTCAGTCGGGGCCCCCATGGACGGGTCTTCGTCCTTGGGGTTGTGGGATGGTTTTCCCACTTATCACCTAGCCTCGTGCGTGGACGATGCCGATCTCAATATCAGCCACATCATCCGCGGCCAGGACCATCTGACCAACACCTTCAAGCACCTGCTCATCTTCGAGGGCCTCGGCGTTGCCCCGCCCCAGTTCGCTCATCTTCCGCTGCTCGTCGCCCCCGATGGCGCCAAGCTGAGCAAACGCAAACATGGCCCCGTCGTCAGCGTGACGACTTATCGCGATGCAGGTTTCCTGTCCTCGGCTTTCATCAACTTCCTCTGCCTGCTCGGCTGGTCGCCTAAGGACGACCGCGAGTTTCTCACGCTTGACGAGCTCACCGCCGCCTTCACCCTGGAGGGCGTCAACCGGTCGAACGCCGTTGTGAACTTCACTGAGGAAGACCCTTTCGATCCCAAGGCCGTCTGGCTCAACGGCGAGCATATTCGCGCCCTGCCCGTCGAGGAGCTCAGCCCCAGCCTGGAACCCTTCTTTGAGCAGGCCGAACTCCATGCTTCGCCGCAAGAGCTTCTCGCCGTCACCCCGCTCATCCGTGAACGCATCAAGCTGCTGCGCGATGCCGTCGGGGCCGCTGACTTTTTCTTTGTGAAGGAACTCGCCCCCTACGACCCCGCTGAGCTGATCCCGTCCAAGGGCGGCGATGCGGCCATGGCCCTGCGCGTGCTTCAGCACGCACAGGAAGTGCTGGCCACATGCTCTTTCGATCACGATTCGCTGGACAAAGCATTGCGCGAAGCCGCCGCATCGCTCGGCCTCAAGGCCGGGCAGGCCTTCCAGCCCATCCGGGTCGCAGTTTGCGGACGCAAGAATGCGCCGCCGCTCTTTGAAACCATGGCCATCCTCGGCCGCGAGCTTTGCCTCGCCCGCATCCGCCAAGCCGAAGCCAGCCTGCAATCGCTCGTTTGAGCGCAGTTTTTCTCGAACATAAGGAATCGCAACCATGACCAACTCGAATCCGGAAAGCCCAGCCGCTCCAATTCAGGACGCCAGCACTTCCTCTAACTTCCTTCGCGAGCAAATCGCCGAGGATGTGCGCAAGAAAACCTATGGCGACGCCATCATCCAGACCCGCTTTCCACCAGAGCCCAACGGATACCTCCATGTGGGCCACGCCAAGGCCATCTGCATCGACTTCGGCCTCGCAGACGAGTTCGGCGGCAAAACCAACCTGCGCTTCGATGACACGAATCCTGAAAAAGAAGAGCAGGAGTATGTCGATTCCATCATGCAGGATGTGCGCTGGCTGGGCTTCGAGTGGGACCGCCTCTGCTACGCCTCAGACTACTTTGGCCAGCTCTACGAGTGGGCATTAAAGCTCGTTAAGGCCGGCAAGGCTTACGTCGATGACCTCACAGCCGATGAGATTCGCCAGTATCGCGGCACCCTGACCGAGCCCGGCAAAGACTCGCCCTTTCGCAACCGCTCAATCGAGGAGAATCTCGACCTCTTCACACGCATGAAGGCCGGCGAGTTCCCCGACGGCTCGCGCGTGCTGCGCGCCAAAATCGACATGGCCTCGCCAAATCTCAACATGCGCGATCCGGTCATGTACCGCATCCTCCACGCCACGCACCACCGCACCGGGGACGCATGGTGCATCTACCCTATGTACGACTACGCCCACGGCCAATCGGACTCGATTGAAAAGGTCACCCACTCCATGTGTACCCTGGAGTTCGCTGACCACCAGCCCCTCTACCGCTGGTATATCGAGCAGCTTGGCATCTTTCCCTCGCGGCAATATGAATTCGATCGCCTCAACATCACTTACACCATGATGAGCAAGCGCAAGCTCTTGCAACTGGTGCAGGATAAGCGCGTCAATGGCTGGGACGATCCACGCATGCCCTCTCTTTCCGGCATGCGCCGCCGCGGCTATACCCCTGAAGCCATTCGCGCCTTCTGCGCAGCGCTCAGCGCCTCTCGCACCAATGGCACAACAGACATTGAAATGCTAGAGCACTTCCAGCGCGACGACCTCAACCACCGCGCTTCCCGCGCCATGGCCGTCCTGCGCCCCCTCAAGCTGGTCATTGACAACTACCCCGCCGGGCAGTCGGAGTTCGTCGAGGTCGCCAACAACCCTGAAGACCCCTCCGCCGGCACCCGCCAAGTGCCCTTCTCCGGCGAAATCTATATCGAACAGGACGACTTCCGCGAGGTTCCTCCGCCCAAGTACTACCGGCTCTCGCCCGGCAAAGAGGTGCGCCTGCGCAACGCCTATTTCATCACTGCAAAGTCCATCCAAAAGTCTGCCGACGGCAGTCTCGAGGTACATTGCACCTATGATCCTGCCAGCCGCGGCGGCAACTCGCCAGACGGACGCAAGGTCAAGTCCACCATGCACTGGGTCTCGGCCGCCCACTGCCTCACCGCGGAAGTCCGTCTCTACGACAAGCTCTTCTCTAAGGCCGATCCCTACGACCTGGAAGAAGGTCAGGACGTTCTCAGCAATCTCAACCCCAACTCGCTTGAAGTCATCACAGACGCCAAGCTAGAGCCTTCGCTTGCGAATGCGAAACTTGAGGACCGTTTCCAGTTCGAGCGCGTCGGCTACTTCTGCCTCGATCTGGACAGCACTCCCGGCAACCTGGTCTTCAACCGCACCCTCGCGCTCAAAGACTCTTGGGCCAAGATCGAGAAGAAAGCCGGCGCGTAGTCCCCTGCGGTGCGGCATACCCCCCCTACGGAATCAGAAACGCCCCCGGAATTCTCTCATCCAGCGTGGCGAGAACCGCTCCATTGGCGCTCGCCAGTTGCAGCAGATGCCCGTCCGTGGTCTGCGCCGTAGATTTTACCCACGCGGGAAGAGCGGAGATGTCGTTGCTGTCCGCAAGGAAAATTAGCGGGAACTCCTTCCACGCCTTCAGTTCCTGCAATAGAGATTTTGCATCTTCTACTGTCATGCCGTAGGTCCGAATATTCCCCAGCACCCGGACGAATCCAAGCTCGGTGATGGAACATGTCAGAATACTGCTGCCCCTTTGGGACCGAGCCCATGCCCCAACCCGGTTATGGAAATCATGCTGTCTGAAGCCGTAGGCGATGAGCGCGCTGACGTCCAGGAGGTATCTCATGGAAAGTCCGTGAGCAACTCTCTTACCATCTCATTGGTCAATATAGGCGTATCGGGCCCCGCATCAATCACCGGAAAACCCGTGATAGGGTCTTGAATGATTCTGGCCTTGGCGCGCGTCCTCTTTGGGATCGTCAGCACAATGCGGCCCTCCTCGACGGAGATCTCCAGCGGGTCGCCGGCGCGAATGTCCAGCTTGCGGCGCAGCGGCCCAGGCAGCACGATTTGACCTTTGGTGGAGACCCTGGTCTGCATGGTAAGACGATCTTACCGCCATCCCAGGCTTCGATCAAGGGGTAATTGCCGGTAGCTCAGAGGTTACTCCAACCAGGATGATAGGTTGAGATGTGGGCCATGCGCCGGGAGAACTGTCTGCTTGGGAAGTGATCGCAATCGCCGCTGGTTTCTCGTGCTGCTCGCGGTGGTGTTTGCCCCGTGGCTGCTGTGGTTTGGCGGGCTCTGGCTTTATACGCTGCGGCCGCTGCCGGCTATTCCGCAGCCCACAGGCCATGAGACGGCGTGGACGGCGGCGGAGTGGGGACACCTGGCCGCCGATGGAGAGCGCTGCATCCTGGCCAATAACGTATGGCACAAGAGCGCGGCAGGCCGCAGCCTTGACCAGGAGGTCTTTACCGAAGAGCTGGACGGCAAGCAGGCTCTGGGCTGGCGCTGGCGTTCGCCCTGGCAGATGTGGCCTTCCATCGCCACCTATCCTGAGATGATCTGCGGCAACAAACCCTGGGATCAGCCGATCGGCGCCCTCGATGGTTTGCCTTTTCATCCCGGCCAAAAGCAAATCACCGCAGACTACAACATTCGCTTGCGGGCCCCGGGCGCCTATAACATGGCCTTCTCCGTATGGGCGGTATCCGCGCTGCCGCCCTCGCCCAAAACCATCCGCTGCGAGGTGATGATCTGGATCGCGCGCAGCCGCCAAAGGCCCTCCGGACTGCGCCGCGCAACGGTTCAGATTGGCGGCGTCGTATACGACACCTACATCAACCAGCGCCAGCACGACGCCTCCGGCACCTACAAAAACGAGTGGACCTATGTCGCATTTGTGGCGCGCAAACCGGTGCTGCACGGGCCGCTGAAGATCGGCGCGTTTCTTGACACGCTGCAACCGCTGGGCATTCTCACGCCCGACTTGTGGATTTCTGATGTGGAGTTAGGCAACGAAGTGGCCGAGGGAACGGGAATCGCCGAAGTACAGGACTTTGCGCTGCACATCACGGACCAAGACGCTGACCTGCCGGCGACACAGACTCCGCTGACCACTGAAGAGTAAAAGCCGCTTCTACTTTGCGACGACGTCGATGGGCACGGTGATGGATTTGGGCGGCATGCAGGCGTTCTGATTGCAAGCCTGGTAGTGAAGCCGTGCCTGAACCAGGTGATCGCCGGCCTTAGTCACCAGGCGCGCCTGCACGATGAACTCGCCGGAGTAGACGTTCAGTTTGGTCTTGGGGTCGCCGGGCAGCGTGATGTTTATTCCCGCCGGATAACTGGCTTGCTCCAACCGCACGCCGGCGCCTTCTGGAATGGAGAACACAGTAGGAATAAGAAACTCGCCGTTGGGGTTGTGGGAGTTGATGTGCAGCCCCTGCGCAATGCGGAAGTGCAGCGCCACCGTGCTGGCCCTGCCCGCCGGCAGAGTTATCTGCTCCGGAAAAAGATACTGGACGGCCTGGGCCTTATCCACCGACCAGGCGGGCCGGCTGCCTGCAAATGTCTGCGCCTGCGCCAGAAAGCCCGTCAAGCCAAGGACCAGCGCGGCCGCAGTGCATGTCTTTACCATTTTCTTGTTCATCGCATCCTATTCTTTCAATTTTTATGCGCCGAGTTCTCCCATGCAAACAAAAGAGTACCCAGTGTCCGGCTGGCTCGCTGGCTTGCCGACTCGCTAATTCGCAAGAGCTTTCTTGATGTTGGACTCAATATCGTCCTTCGAGGTAAGCCCCAGTTGCGCCGCAACCACCGTGCCTTTGCGGTCTACAAAAAACGAGGTGGGCAGCGAATCCAAACCGCCGTAGGGGCGGCTGATGCTGTCGCCATCCATCAACATCGGATAGGGAACCTTCATCTTCTGGACGAATCCGGCAATGGCGGACCTGTCCTTGGCCCAGCCGGCCTTGTCATCCTTCTGCAGGTCATCGCCCTCGGTGGAAATGCCAAGAATCTCAAAGCCCTGTGGGGCGTACTGGTTACGTAGCTCCACCAGCCAGGGCGTCTCGATCTTGCAGGGGCCGCACCAGGTGGCCCAGAAGTTGATAAGTACGGCCTTGCCCTTATAGCTGGCCAGCGAGACCTTTTTGCCACTCAAGTCTTCGAGTGTAAACTCCGGCGCAGGCTTGCCCATCAAGGGGGAAACAAATTGCGGCATTCCGGCCATAGCAGGCATGGTGCTGGGCACAAGTTCGCCCTGCGCCGCGGTGGCCAGCCGCCGCTCGGCAGCCTGCTTGCGGTACTCCCAGTTAGCCCAGCCCGCCCAGGCAAAGATGGCCAGGATGAACAAAACGATAGTGATAACCAGTGTGTTGCGTTTCACGGGGATTGACCTCTCACTCCAATTGTAAGGGCAGCCGAGCCACACCGGAAGCGCCCAAGCTGATACCATCAAAAGCCGATGAGACAGTCAGAAGAGAACCAACGCGAAGCGGGATGTGTGCAGCCGGCTGCCCTGGTACGGACCGAGGCGGCGGCGCTTGAAGCGCTGGCCACGCGGCTTGAAGGGCCGATGGCGGCGAACTTCGACCAGGCCGTGGAGCTGATTCTGCGCTGCGGCCACGGAAATGGCCGCGTGGTGGTTACCGGCATGGGCAAAAGCGGAATTATTGCTCAGAAAATTGCCGCCACGCTCAGCTCCACCGGCTCGCCGGCGCTATTTCTGCACCCGGCGGAGGCCGTGCATGGCGATCTGGGCGTACTGATGCCCGGCGATGTGGTGGTGGCGCTCTCGGCCAGCGGCGAGACCGAGGAGATTCTACGCCTGCTGGCTACGCTCAAGCGCAAGGGCGACGCGCTGATCGGCTTTTGCTGCAATTTGAACTCGACCCTGGCGCAAGCAAGTGACGTAACGCTGGACTGCTCCGTTGAGCGCGAGGCCTGCGGGCTAAATCTTGCGCCCACCGCCTCGACCACTGCGATGCTAGCGCTGGGCGACGCGCTGGCCATTGCCGTGAGCTTGCGCAAGGGCTTCCGCGCGGAAGATTTTGCCGAGCTGCATCCCGGCGGCAAACTGGGCAAGCGGCTGGCCAAGGTGCGCGACCTGATGCACTCGCGTGGCGATGTGCCGGTGGTGGAGCCCGCGACTCTCATGACCGACGTGATCTACGAGATGTCCTCAAAAAAGCTAGGCATGACAACGGTGCAGCAGCAGGGGCGGCTGCGCGGAGTCATCAGCGACGGCGACCTGCGCAGATTGCTCGAACACGAGGGCGGCGCGGCGCTGAGCCGCTCGGCTGGCGAGGCCATGAACGCACACCCACGAACGATTGCGGCGGGAGAACTGGCCGCCAAGGCGCTGGCGATTCTTGAAGAGCGCAAGATTACTTCGCTGGTAGTAGTGGACTCCGAAGGAACCGTCGAAGGCGTGCTGCACCTGCACGATCTGTGGGGCGTGGAACTGATTTAGAGGCCGGGGTCAGGGAACAGGGGTTAGGCGGTCGAGGCGGAGTGGCTGGATAGCTGGGGCACTGAGAACGAGTTGCCTGCCCCGCAATGAAGATTCGTTGGTCTCCCACAGCGGTCTCCAACTTCACGTCAATCCGCGAATATATCGATAAAGAAAACCCCACGGCTGCGCGCAAAGTGGCAGCAGAATAAGCATCCTTGGGATGCCCGCCTGCGGAAAACATTTAGAATAAACACTGCTCTCAAATCGTCTTGCGTCCGCATCAGAATCGTGTCCCCCTAACGGCTTTTTTGCCGCCACGGCGGCAGGCGGACGGGAAGGTACGCACCCACCCTTATGCATCGCTGGTCAAAGCTCTTCATCCCGACTCTTCGCGAGGCCCCGGCAGACGCCGAAGTGGCCAGCCACAAGTTTCTCGTCCGCTCAGGCTACATTCGCCAACTGGGCGCGGGCATTTACAACTACTTGCCGCTCGGGCAGCGCACGCTGAACAAGATCATCGGCATTGTGCGCGAGGAAATGGACCGGATCGGTCAGGAATTCTTTCTGCCGGCCCTGCTGCCTAAAGAGCCGTGGGAGCAGAGCGGGCGCTGGGCCGGCATGGGCGACAACATGTTTCGCCTCAAGGACCGCAAGGGCACGGAGCTCTGTCTGGGCATGACGCACGAAGAAATCATGACTACCATCGCTCGCAGCGAGCTGCGGAGCTATAAGCAGTTGCCGCAGATCTGGTACCAGATTCAAACCAAGTTTCGCGACGAGCCGCGGCCCAAGTCCGGCCTGTTGCGCGTGCGCCAGTTCACCATGAAGGACAGTTACTCCTTTGACATCGACAAAGAGGGGCTGGACAAGAGCTTCGATCTGCATGACGCGACGTACCGCAGGATTTTTACCCGCTGCGGACTGAAGTTTGTAGCCGTCGAGGCCGACTCCGGCGCCATGGGCGGCTCGCAGTCGCAGGAGTTCATGGTCTACACCGACGCCGGCGAAGACCTGATTGCAAGCTGCCCGGTCTGCGGCTACGCGGCCAACACAGAAAAAGCTACATCGCGCCTCGAACCTGTTGTGGAGATGGAATCCACCGGCGACGGTACGCCCGAGCTGGTCTCGACTCCCGGCTGCGGGGCCATAGCCGATGTGGCGGAGTTCTTCAAGATTTCGCCCGCCTCCGACATCAAGTGCGTGGCCTACATGGCGCTCAAGCGCGGCTCGGCTGGAACGCCGGACGCGTGGCACGGCGTGGCGGCCTTCCTGCGCGGCGATCACCAGGTGAACGAAACCAAGTTGATGGGTGCGACAGGCGCAGCGGAGCTCCGCACCATGCAGGCCGAGGAGCTTGAGCAGTACCTGCACGCGCCGGCCGGCTTCCTTGGGCCAGTGGGACTGAAGCCCAGCGCCAAGCCGTTGGAAGAGGGTTTAACGGTGGTTGTGGACTCCTCTCTCGAAGGCCGCAACAACCTTGTCGCCGGCGCCAACAAGCTCGACTATCACCTGCGCAACGTAGTGCCGGGCCGCGATTTCTCGTGGACGCTCGCCGCCGACATCCGCACTGTGAACGAGGGCGAGCGCTGCCCGAAAAACGGTTGCTCTGGCAAACTCGTCGTCGGTAAGGCCGTCGAAGTCGGACACATTTTCAAGCTGGGCTACAAATACACTGAGAGCATGGGCGCGCGCGTCCTTGATGTGAACGGCAAGGAAGTCATGCCCATCATGGGCTGCTACGGCATCGGCATCGAGCGCATTCTCACCGCGGCTATCGAGCAGTCGAACGATCAGAACGGCTTCTGGCTGCCGGCTTCGATTGCGCCGTTTACTGTCGTCGTGGCAGTGACCGATATGCGCGACGAACAGTTGGTCGAAACCGGCGAAAAACTGGCGGCGGATCTCGACGCTGCGGGGATCGATGTGCTTTTGGATGATCGGAAAGAGCGCGCTGGCGTCAAATTCAAAGATGCGGATTTGATCGGCATTCCCTATCGCATCAATGTGGGCAAAAAGGCCGCCGACGGTCTGGTTGAACTGGTGACGCGGGCCACGGCAAGCAGCGTGGACGCGCCACTGAATGAAGTTGTGGCGCTGGTAAAAAAGCGCGTGGCTGAAGATGCCCTTCCGGCGGCAGTTGAGGCCTAAGAGCGGCTTCTAGTGGTGTCCGCTACACAGTGATCGTTTATGTTTTGAAAGGGCGCGACTTCAAAAACTGCCCTGTGCGGAGCCGAAGGGTGCCGCAAGCGGCGTGGAATAACCGGGGCTTTATTCCCTGAAGAACTGTGTCAGGCAATTCGATGTCAAAGTAGAGCCGTTTGAAAATGACCCTACTTGCGGCGGACTACATTAGAAGCCAGTAGCTAGTAGCTGAATTACAAGGAGCGGTAATGGCGTTAAAGATCAGGCTGACATTACCTTCAGGGAAGCATCCCTGGGCAACGCTGCTGTTGCGCGTGGCCGTGCTGACGGCTGCCGCGATAACGCTGGTGGTCTTTACTGTCGGCGGGTGGTACTACTTCAAGTACCAGAGCATTGTGGACCAGCGGCTGAAGCAGCCTCTGTTTGCCAACACCGCCAAGATATATGCCGCGCCGCGCGAGGTCCGCCCTGGGCAAAAGCTCTCCATCCGCCTGATCGCCAATGAACTGCGCGACGCCGGCTACAGTGCCGACGGTGCCTCGGATACTTCGCAGTTGGGAACATTCTCAGAGGGTGCTCAGACTATCACCGTCCGTCCCGGCCCGCAGTCTTATCACGCTCCTGACAGCGCGGTAATCAGGATCAGCGGAGGGGTAGTGACATCGATTACCGACGATCGCGGCCAGCCCCTGAGCAGCTACGAGCTGGAGCCGCTACTGATTACCGGACTCAGCGAGGACGCCAACCGCACCAAGCGGCGGCTCATCTCTTACGATGAGGTTCCGCAAAATCTGGTGCAGGCGGTGCTGGCTATCGAGGACCGGCGCTTTTTTGAGCACGGCGGCGTGAACTACTGGCGGCTTCTTGAAGCGGGCATGCACGATGTGGCCACCGGCCGCAAGCAGCAGGGCGGCTCCACGCTGACCATGCAACTGGCGCGCGGCTTCTTTCTCTCGCCGCAGAAGCGCATCAAGCGCAAGATCATCGAGATTGTTATCACCTTCCAACTGGAACACCGATTCAGCAAGCAGCAGATCTTTGAGATGTACGCCAATGAAATCAACCTGGGCCAGCGCGGCAGCTTCTCTATCGATGGATTTGGCGAAGCCTCGCAATCCTACTTTGGCAAAGACGTACGACAGCTCGACCTGGCCGAGTGCGCTTTGCTGGCTGGCATGATTCAGCGGCCCAACTACTTTTCTCCGTTCCGCCACCCGGACCGCGCCATTGAGCGCCGCAACCTGGTGCTGGACTCGATGGTCGAGACCGGCGCAATTACCAAGGAGCTGGCAGAGCGCGCCAAGGCCGAACCCCTGCATCTGGCGCCGGCCAGCGTAGACGCCAGCGAGGCGCCCTACTTTGTGGACCTGGTACACGATCAACTGCTGCAAAAGCTGGGAGAGCGCGACTTTAACCGCGAAGGACTGCGCATCTACACCTCGCTCGATCCTGACCTGCAACGGGAGGCAACGGCGGCAGTCGAGTCCACCATCCACGTTGTAGACGAACAGGTAGACAAGCTGCACGCGCGCGACAAGAAAGCGGGCGTACCGTACAGCTATCCGCAGGTTGCGCTCATTGCGCTGAACCCTCACACCGGCCAGGTGCTGGCCCTGGTGGGCGGACGCAACTATGGCATCTCGCAGTTGAACCACGCGGTGGCCAAGCGGCCCACAGGCTCCATCTTCAAGCCCTTCGTCTATGCTGCGGCCTTTCAAACAGCCGTTGAAGGCACCATGCTGCCGGGACAAACCAAACTTTTTTCGCCGGTCACCATGCTCAACGACGCGCAGACCACCTATGGTCAGGGAACCTCATACGAATACACGCCGCGCAACTACGAAAATGAATATTACGGCGAGATAACCGCCCGTTACGCCCTCATGCGATCGGACAATAACGCCACTATCGGGCTGGCAAGCATGGTGGGCTTCGATCGCGTGGCGGCGCTGGCACGCAATGCTGGAATCAAAAGCGCGCAAGGCACGCCTGCCATGGCCATTGGATCGTATGACGCCACGCCCTTGGATATGGCTGGCGCCTACACCATCTTTGCAAATGGCGGACTGCATCTGAATCCCTGGATGCTGGCCAGTATTCGCACCCCTACCGGCGACATCATCAGCGACTACTCGCCCACCTCTAGCCAGGTTCTGGATCCGCGCGCGGCCTACCTGACCACCAACTTGATGCAGGCTGTGCTTCAAGGCCAGGGAACCGGCGCCGGAGTGCGCAACATGGGCTTTATCTCGCCTGCCGCTGGTAAAACCGGCACAAGCCACGATGCTTGGTTTGCCGGCTTCACCAGCAATCTGCTGTGCGTGGTGTGGATTGGCAACGACGACTACACCGATGTGAGGATCGAAGGCGCTCATGCCGCCGCGCCCATCTGGGCGGAGTTCATGAAGCGCGCCGTGCAACTGCCGCAATACTCTGACACCAACAATTTCACTCCGCCCGATGGCGTGGATATTGTGAGTTTGGACAAGGTGACCAACCTGCTGGCCGATGCCTCTTGCCCCGATGACTACAACGCGGCCTTCCTCACCGGCACCGCGCCGTTGGAGACCTGCGATCACCCCGCCCCCGCCGCGGACCATCGCAACCTGCTGCAAAAAATGTTTGGTCTCGGGAAGCCGGCAAATTGAAGCAAGGCCGCAGATTAGGAATCTACCGAGTAGACTTCTTCTGAACTCTGCGGCTTTCGACGAAATCTATGTGGCGCAACAACCTGTACTTCCCGTCTCTGAACCGGTAAATCTCCGTCCTGTTCTCCGGCTTCAGGTGATGCTTGAAATCCTCTCCATTCGCGTCTCTCGACATCAGTTCAATATCGTAATAATCCCCAGAGCCTCCAGTTTCGCTGTCACTTGGAATGAATTTGAAGGCTGCCGAAGAACGATAGAGCCTCTGCTTGTTCAATTTGTCGGTCGGGTTGTAAGCACCAGCATCGTCTTGTTCATCCTCGATACTCCACGCTGTCGATACTGAGTTACCAGCAGATATAAGCAATACTTTGTGGGACGAAGAGAATCCTTGCCCTTCATCATCTACCGATATCAAAATTTCATGCTTTTCTTGGCCAACCGTCACAAGGTCGACTACCGGTGGACCGCCCCATCCACCATAGAATCCCGCTGCGGCATTGGCGCTTGCCACCAGATAGAGCTTCTCTACGCCGCTCTCCTGAAGCTCCGCCATCAACATAGCTGAAATGGCAACGGTAGAATCCTCCTTCCCGTAAGGCCATCCTTCCTTCCGGCGGCTTTGTTCCTGGTCTTTTGTGCATATCCATTGTGCGGTCTGCTTTACCGAATCGTATTGGCTATAGAGTTTGTGGGGTAGATCCCTTAATACAGTAGACTCAAGATATTGTGGTTCTCACTCCTGG
>VFSW01007292.1_pt1 | contig 16080 bp, 15 predicted proteins | sample 5358111 | NCBI WGS metagenome assembly VFSW01 (sample SAMN11554181, study PRJNA540505) | mine drainage metagenome | isolation source: sediment from site ElyBrook_90M | place: USA: Ely Copper Mine, Vershire, VT | collected 2017 | reverse complement strand
CTACTTGGATGTCAACTTTTTTGATCTTATGTATCATTTCTTCGTCTGACTGTAGACCAGAAAAAATAAACCAATAAAAATTTAATGTGTCTTTTGAATTTTGTACAAGATAAATGCCGCATCCCTGTCAGGGTTGTCCATCACAGAGGGCTTGTCGGTGATTTTGCCGCCAAAAGTGAACTTGTCGCTCGTCCATTTATCCAGGCCGTCCACGCGTAATGACAAGTAACAGGTACCACCAGAGAGTCCTGCCAACTCATCGGGTATCTTAACGCCGCTCAGTGTCGTCTCTTTCGGCTTGTCCGCGTTCACAGTCACCGGCTCCCATATCACATGCTCTTGGCCGTTGATAACCAGCAGCAACCGGATGTGAAGAGTCTTGATCGGCGCATCACTTCGGATCTTGACAAACTTGAGATGTTTACTTCGGTGGTACAGTCCGCGATCTCGAATCGTGCACGTGATCCTTGTGGTCCTCGGAAAGAAATACTTGACATCCGCCGAGGAAAAGAGGTCGCCCGACCAGCAAACAACGAAAGCAGGTGCTTGAGACATTAGAAAGAATGACCCTCACCCAGGGTAGGCTTGGTCGACCTTGACCCCCAAAAACGTAGATTCTCTCTCAGATTCATAAGAGAATCTATGGTTGAATCTGTGGCATCCTTGGCACCAAGGGGGAGGGGGGTCGGAATGGTCCCTCATTCATCTCATACACCATGACCACTACCTCCTTTGAGTCCATCGAGCTCAAGCGATCTGATGTCGTGACGCCATCTGCGCAGCTGTTTTTGCGCAAAGTCGAAACTGTTCACCTCGTGCCCCTGGCAAGTCTCTGTACCATTCTTAAAAAGTCACCGGCGCATATCGTTGCACTGGCATGGAAGTACCGAGCCTATCATTCCAATTCTAGCAAACCCACCTTCAACATCTATTCATTGGACCACTGTGATATGGTCTCCATGTGGAATCGGCGATTTTGGTCCATTGACTTCAATCTGGAGACCTTGGCCGATTTCCGGTGCAAGTTCCAGTCGGCTATCAAGAAGCATTCGGAGCTCGTCCCTTCCAACCGAATTCCATGTGTCATGTCCACCATGGTGAAGCGCTTCGTCGCTTGGTTTCGCGACGTCAGCCAATTTGATGCCGAACAAGCCCTCCGTGAACTACCGGCGTTCGTACTGCACTGTCCGGATATTCGCACTGGTGCGGAATCACAGTTCATTTTCCCCCATGAGTTTGCCATTGTTCCATTCCAGAAACCGGACCCCGAAGTCTCTGTTCGTTTTTTCAACTGGGTGCTCCCTCTGGCAGTTCACCATAGCGCCACCATGCCATTCCATGACTACTATGAAGTCTTGGATATTCTGAACAGTGTGGAACCCCTTCCCCCGACTCAGGATGATGACACTGACAGTCAGGCGACTGAGATGGAACCTGAACCTGATGTTATTTCAATGTAAATATAATACAACTCTACTTCATTTATTCCACGGCTTTTCACGCTTCAACTCGTGCAGCTTTTCTAAAATAGCCGTTCGATTGCTTTCTGGCACTTGATACTTGGCACGAGATTTAGCCTCAGTATTTTCCATGATGACACGAGCAATTCGACAACTCACCAGCACCAAGAGTGAATCAATGCCCAAAAGGGTCGCAGCCTTGGACAATTTGAGACAAGTCGCTTCATCCAATTTGGAAACAAAGTCCATGTAAGGATGCAATGCTGGATCAACGATTGCTTTGACGTCCGTGTCACGTGAAGTTCCTTGCATCAAATAAGGTAGATTTTCAAACATGGTATCGGAACGTTTCTCCGATGGTATACGCAAATATTCCAAGACAGCGAGAAATACATCGTCTTCCACAAAGCGCAAGTGATGAATCAAATCTGCAAATATCTCCTTTCGGTTTTCTATTACGTGGTTGAGAACAGATGTGCAATCAGGTTCAGTCTGTTTGCAAGCCTCTTTCAATTCATTTGTTACTTTCTCGTCGCATTCTAAAAATAACTTGACATCTGAATCGTTATTTAATACTCCAGCGTCTTTAACCACCTGAAGAAACGGCTTTGATAACGATTTGAATTTAGTATTTTGGAGATAGTGTTTCAACAATTCCCGAGGGGTTACTTCACTTAATTTCTCACACAACCACGTCGAAAGCTGCAATAGTTCATCTTCAACAGCAACAATATCCCCACTGTGCAAACGAAAAATCATCTCGTTGAAATATGATTCCCATCATCTGGTGAAAGTGGACTTTGATAATTTGTTTTCTTTTATGAAGACGCGTTAGGTCACTGTTATAACCGCATCAACGAATAAAACATGAGACAAAATCTCATGCGTCAACAACTAGTTGAAGATCGCAAAAGGGTGAAATTGGACGATGTGTGCGCCAAACCGCTGGTGTTCAACTTACAGTCTGCCGTGGTCAAAAATCATGAATTTCGAAAACATCTCTGGTTGATGGGAGTAGACCTCAACGGGTTTTCGGTGGTGGTAAAAGTGGCAGATTTTCATCCGACCATTTTACTCCAGAGTCCCGAGTCTTGGTCTCCTCAAGATCATGACGCTCAAGAAGATCTCAATGATTTGAAGGATGAATTGAATGAGCGTACCTCGTCCCGATCAAACACGGAAAGGATTGTGGATGCTGAATTTGTTTATATGTCGCCTTTTATCGGTTTTACGAATCGTCGTCAAGATCGTCTGATCAAATTGCACTTGGCAAGCCTTTCTGATGTTGCTCCTGTGGTCAAGACCCTAAAAGAGGATCCACAATCCAAGTTTGTATTATTTCATGATGACATGGACCCAGTTAATCAGTTTTTACAACAAAAGAAGATTGCTTTACAAGAATGGTTAGTTCTGGATCGTGTTCGATATCACACCGCCTCTCGACAGACTCATTGCAATTTGGAAGGCTGGTGTAACATGAAGGATATCCAAAAGACCTCTGAAGATCATGGGATTCCGGTGATACTCAAGTGTTTCTTGCGACTCAAAGCCGTCTCTCGAGATGGAGTGGTGACTGAACAATATTCTTTTCGCCCTGATGATAAGTTGCCTTTTGATCGGATTGTATCTATTGGGGTGAGCTTCTTATGGAGTGATGTGACCACCGGCGTCCCCGTATGTGAAAAACTCTATACGATTATTCCCAATGAATCGTTTCCACCTGGCCCAGCACAGCATTATGAGACAGAGGGTCGTATGTTGGAAGCCTTTCAATCCGACTTTGTCTCTTTTGATCCAGACGACTTATTTTTTTATCCTGATGAATTCCATCCTCTCAGTTATTATTGTACGCGTGCTCAAGAGTCCAAGGTCGCGACTCAGTTGGATCGATTCAAAGATGTTCACATGCGCTCTTTTCACCCTGTTAACGCCTCGGTGCCTACTGTGACTCTCGACACTCGCAATCTATTCAATATGGAAAATTGCGTGCAAAAGAAAGTCTTCATTTCTGTGGAGAGCTATGATTTGATCACGGTCTCCTGTCATCCTGATTTTCGCAAAGGCCCCAAGGATGCCAAGGGCAAAAAGCTCCCTGCCGTTTACAAACATGAATTGATAACTGACAAACCGAATGCGCTCTTTCATCGTGGTATCGAGGGACGACGAAGATTATTAGAGATGACGATGCAAGATCTGCGACTGATGTATCTTTTGGAACGAGACACAAGTATGCGTATTGAGTATTCGAATATCTCGGCAGCCAGTGACACCAATTTAACAGCCGTGGTGTGTCGAGGGGAGCAAATTCGTGTTTACAATCTCTTGACTCGAGTATGTGGCGAGCAGGGAATGTATCTCAACAAGGCCAAGCTCTCTCAGAAACCGCTGAAATTTCGTATCTCGGAACGAAAACCCACTTTGTGTGATCCGCCAGAGTTGGAGATCAATACCACCCTTCGCCAAAAATGTATTACGGAACTGGAAAGGAAATTAGCCCTACGGGACAGCAAGAGCATGATCCGTAAGAAAAAGAAGAAACCGATTGAAAGTCCATCGCTCCCTAGGGCTTCAGATGATGAGAAAAAAGAAGCGGCCCCTGAAGCGGAAGAGGACGAGGCAGAAGGTGGAAATGTGATGCATCCCTCTTGCGCTTACTGGGGGGACGAGCGCATCTTTGTCTTTGACTTCAAGTCTCTCTACCCCTCCATTATGATGGGCTACAACATCAGCTACGAGAACATCGTGTTTGATCCCGAATACATGGACTTACCAGGTGTGAATTATATGTATGTGGCGGTCAACAAGTATGAGACGATTGCATTAGTGAATATGCCTGGTGTGATCCCAAAGATGTTACGGATGTTGGTCGACAAACGAGATGCCATCAAAAAGGTCATGAAAAAGGAAAAAGACGACTTCAAAAAGAACATCTTAGATTTTGCGCAAAATTCGATGAAGGTGTTATGTAATGCGACTTACGGATTTTGCGGGGCCGAAAAGGGCGGTATGTTGGCTGTTAAGGCCGTATGTCTTTCGGTCTGTTCGATTGGTCGATTCTTGCAAAAATTTTGTGCCAACTATATTGGTACCAAATATGGTGTTCCCACTATTTATGGCGACACCGATTCGATCTTTGTCAAGTTGATCATTGAGCTGGGAGATACCATTGAAATGGTGTGTGAAAAGATGGGCAAACGTTACGAAATGGATCAATTTTTGGGTGAACCATTTACCTGGGCCGCTGTGGTCAAAAGATATGCCCAGAAGTCGTTGGATATCACCAGTTTCTCTTTTCAACATCAAGTTAATTGTATTTGCTATTTGGTCGCCGACAAGGTGTGTGAGGAGATGACCCACGCCATTGGTCAACCACCTGTCGAACTCAATCACGAAAACATGGCCACTCAAGTATGGATGGACCGGAAGAAGAAATTTTATTGTTACAATTTTTGGGAGGAAGGGAATCCCAGTAAAATTGCCAAGATCAAGGTCACTGGCATGAGCTCCAAGAAGCGTGAATATGCACCTTTTGTTCGCCAATTGCTCAAAGGCGTTACAGAACTCCTTTTGACCGGTCGTGAAAATGAGGTGGAGACATTCATCAAGGATAACCTGAGCAAGTTAATTTCCGGGAAAGTGCCATTGAGAGAATTGACCATCAGCAAAGGCTATAAGAACAAGAATGCCTACAAGCATTATCGACAAATTCACTTGCAAGTGGTACTCAAACTGGAGCAGCGTACTCGTTGGCCGGTCAAGGAAAAGAGTCGTGTGTATTTGGTGATCATCAAAGGCAACGATCAGCTCTATTTGCGCTCCGAGACACCTGAATTCGCTGAAGAGCGCGGTTTGTCTCTGGATATCAGTTATTATTTGGAAAACCAAATTTACAAGCCTATGCGCAAGTTACTTCAATATCATCCGCACTTGTTTGATTTTGAACAACTTTATCGTCAATGTCAAGACACTCTCAGCAACATGAAGAATCATCAAAGCAGTACCGGTGTGGCCGGTAGCAATCATCGTCGTCTGACACTGGCCGAATTTACTGCACAAAAACGTATCAAACGTTAATCAATCTGTTCCCCTCTCAAATTTTTCTAAATGAATAATAAAATGGGTTGGAGTAAATGGTCTCATACGACTAAAGTTCTATTAATCACCAGTGTGCTATTGATTGCTGCGGGCATCGGGGTGATTATTTGGTATTTTGGGTTTTACAACAAATCGAGCTCCACAAACAATACCTCTGCTCGTTCGGAAGCTGTACCCAGTACAGCAGCACCGTCTTCCAATCCTTTGTTGACTATTATCCATTGGGTTTTCCCACCGAATCCACCAGTCCCCGTTAGTTCCACTCCAACAGATCCCCCCAGTCCCACTCCAATAATAACCGTACTCCCTAGCCCTACTCCTACAATTATTTCTCCATAATAAACATGGCTTGGTCAGAAGACAGTGAGTATTGGTGGTTTTTTGGTTATTTCATCTTCTTTTTGGTCTTTTTCATTCTCCTGTTAGTTATTCCCAGTATTTATTATTACAAGAGTTCCGATAATCTGTCTGGAGAGTTACCTCCTGAAAGATTTATGTTGCGTCCTAGTCGCATTATTGAACTAGAAGCTATTGAAACCGTATGAATCATCAAATCACGATCCAATCATCACAATAGATATCAGACCACTTGATACTTAGATCAGTATACCAGTCTTTCGGGAGCACGACGAGCGAATTAGGTTTGGGATCTAACCATGCACCCCACCAACTAAACGAAGAATTTGCCAATATGTGATGATCACATTCAGACATCCAGAATAACTCGGTAATTTCTGGTCGCTCCGAGGTGGTATCTTGCGCGAATTGCATCGGTGTGGAAAAGGCGCCCGGGAGCTGTTCACGACACCAGGGCAAATCGTCAGAAAACACTTTGATGACAATATCTTGACCGGGCAAGCGACTCCTAACGAGGTCCACAGCTCGTTGATAGTATCCGAGGCCTGGTACGGCATACAGAGGATGACCAACATAATCAGTTCTCCGAATATGCATGCTGATGACCAAAGGCCTGGTGTCAATCGGAGCTAAAGAAGGCACATAAAAAGAAGAGAAATGCTTCAAAAATTCATCTCGATAGTCGGCAAAGTACTTATCTGATTGGAAATAACCGTCCAAACGGACGTGACTATGAATGTAAGGGATAGGACTGAAATGTAAACCTGGTTCTCGGTACTCATTAAAATGTAATTGATCTATATCGGGGCAATTTTCGGTCCATTGAAAGAGAGAACCAAAATAGGTATTGCGACCTCCGACATCTGTCTGTTTATGGTTGAACACGAGGCGTTTGTTGTGTTTCCTGGCATAGGCATAACCTGTCGCGATTTCGAACAATTGATTGCCCAGACCGCCCTTCATGACGACAGTCACCAAATCTCTGGGTTTGGTTTCATAGTGCCGAGCATCCCGAGTGATGCAGAAAAAATGCTCGTCCATCCAACCGATTTCATCCGGGGTGACATCCAACAGCACATTGTGAATAAAAGTGTAGTCACCAGCGTGATTTCGAGCGACAGTTGCAATGTTCCGCTTGTATACTTCAGCCTGAACAATGACATTGGAGGTCGTGATCTCCCCCTCACAAGGAAATTGTGCCCAATTTTTGGGGAGAGATTGATTGGTTATTCCATGCCATACTCTTACAATGATGACTTTGGGAGTGGAACGTTTTGGTCTATTGACAGCAGTCTTGATCTCATCCACCAAGTGATAATTGGACAAATAATCGTCATCGTCCAAATGACAAATATACTCGCCCTGAAATTCATCGCGAAAGGCATACAAAGCCGCTTCCGCCACAATCATACCTGAGGTACCTTGATCCGTCAAAATGACATGTTCGAAATCCGGGGATACCATGCGTGCACAATGCTCCACATTCCGTTTTAACAAATCCTCTCGACCTGGCATGGTACGGGTGACGATTGTTAAAAAGGGGCTCTTGTTCAATTTGTTTCGGGCATAATGATATCGACTCAACGAAAAAGACGACCGAGCACGACTCGCCAATGCTTCCAGTTCAGGAAGAGGCAAGTATCTTTCTTGAGTGGATGGTTTGCTATTAGTGCCTTGAGAGGCCTCGGGCGGAACAGACATCTTTTTCAGCGTCTGAAGTTTTTGATTTCCCTGCGACAACAAAGAAGTCAATCGTGATTGTGTATTTTGGTTTGAATCCAAGTACAAAATCAAGAAAGTAATGAACAAGGCCATAAAGATGACCAACAACGCTGTTTGAATCCCTCTAAACCATGTCATCTTTTCTTCTTGCGATAAATTTTTCTTCGTGTATTACACAACACCAATTCACCTCGCACGGGAATTTTGAATTCCAGTTTGTTTTTCACAATTGTGACCGCGATTTGTAGCGCCAAATGGTTTGTATCGTATGAATCCACATTGGGTATATACAGTTCGACAGCCAACTCTTCGAGGCGTGGACGCTCCCACATTTTCATTTCACTCATATCCAGAATCATTTTTTCTTTGCTAATGGCATCCAGCAGCAAATTACGTTGTTCTTGTAATTCGAGGTCCGCGCTGATGCCACGAACCGAAATTTTTTCAGCAACTTCTGTTTTGTTGTACTCTGACGTTTGTTTAATAGTATCGCTCCGGGCCGCTTCATAGCTTTGTTTCAATACCAGCTCATGAAAATGTGGATTTTTTAACATGGTGACTTTTGTTTATCTATTATCCTTTTTGTTCTCGTATGAATTCTTCAGCAACTTTTTCTGCGATCAATTTTGAATCTATTTGGGTGGTGTTGACTGGTATAATCATATTCAATATGGTCTTGTATAATTCATCCGCGGTAGCAAATGTTCGCCCTGCGATTTGACTCCGCACTTCTTGTTTGGCTCGAGCGACTAGTGCTTGTGTTTCAGCTTCTTGGCGAGCTTGTTGATTCCTATAAACCGAATTGACAGCCAAAGGGACTAAAGGTTCCGGAAATCGCGCAGAGGCTGCCGATCTAATGGCTTGAGGAGTCTTTAGCCGTTGTTGCTCAGCAAAGACCGGAAAGGATTGCACGCTGATAGGTCTTCGGCTCGTGATGGATGGGGCTAAAAGCGAATGGCGAACCAGTAAAGAGTTCTCCAGATATTGCAATTTGGTGAGTACATGTTGATACTCGGCTTGGGTCTGTTGATTGTTGATTTTACCATAACACTCGAGTAATTTCGTGCGTACCTGACGAATACGATTTAAATAAGCCGAGGGATCTGCCATCTTTTCTTGTGAGCACGGATACTTTTTTTGCGTTTCGAAGGATTCCTAGATGCAACTGAACAATAAAAAAAGTCCGCATGTTTTATCCGTTGGGAATCGCTTTCTCCTTGCTCTTGATTTGGGAGCACGTGGGTCGTATCTATTACCCAACCAAGAGACCCACCTATTTTTGCCATCGATTCTCTCAGGCTTGTGTGCCTATTTTTTACTGGTTAGGATCTCAAGCTGCCCGTTTGGGTCTCATTTATGACCACATTTTTGACTTTTTCTCTGAATTTTTTATCACTCTGAAAGAGTTATTATTCGGAATTATCCGGTTAGTTGTGGATCCAGTTCAGGCGTACGTCGAGGGTTTTCACGCCGTCACTCAGACCTTGGCCAGCCACTTTTCGGTTTTTTTCACTTATTTGTGGTGGACAGCGATCGAAACGGTCCTGGCGCGTCTACTAACAGAATGGTTTTTTACCAGATATGCTGCGGAAACATGGTCAAAAATCACCGAGTTTGGCAAAGTTGTCAGCATCCTATTATTTTTCGCTTGTTTCCATCTCTTTATTTTTGTATTTCTCCTGATCAACTCTCGAGAGCCACAAGTCGTACAAGAGAAACGAAGAGTCCGAACGAGATCAAGGGTACGTCCGAACATTGAAGAGTGATTGTCAACATTATGGTCCAAAGAAACGAATAAAAATGTTGTCAATAACAATTGGGAATTTTGGAGAATGATCTGGTAATAAACAAAATATTTCTTGTACCCATAACCGATAAAAGTCAGTGAAGCGTTTCATAAGCTCTTTTGCCGCGAAGCACAATAAATGTCGTACTTGGCACCGTCAATAGAAAAGCTGATCGATGAAAACTTTTCAAAAGTGAAACAAGCAATAACTGCACTTTCTGAAAACGACAACAAGCTGAACCAAACCGTGTTCCAACTGCAACAAAAATTATTGGAAATGGAACTCCGCCTGGTTCGTGTTGAACAAAAAATGGTTTTGTTACCGTCACCCACTCAGACATTGGAAAGCGTTCTGGACCCACGATAGTACAAAAAAACATGCCGGTTTGGAAATTGTCAACGGGAAAGCTTATCGATGATCGACGGCGACATGAATTTGAGAAAAGATATACATCAAATACTACGACTATCAGAGCAGCTCGAAATTAGTGAGCATCTAATGCCACCTCCGCCTTATGGGTCTCCTGAAAACTCCCTTGCCTCCTGACCACAATGTCTGTTGTCGGTACCACATGAGATACAAAACGAGACAAATCAAGATCGTTATGATCATCACAGGGAAAAACCACAATAACCAAGAGTAGGTTGTGTCTGTCAAGGTCACAGAGGCCCCGTAAAAATTCGAGTCTCTTGAGAGCTGTTTGAGCCCCTGAGTGAGCTCGGGGGCAAAATGGTTATCCAAAAGGCCGTGGACAAACTCGGTGGTATTCTCACACATGGAATTCTCCACAAAGGCGAAACCATTCACCGATGCACCATCCCATTTTCCTGATACATGAGCAGGTTTTTGAGCGAAATGTAAAAAGACATCCTTGGGAGAGGTAAAGGTCACATCCACAGTCACCTGCAATGCAAAATTTTTCCCGGTGAGATTCAGGGATTCCACCCCATTGGCATCACTAATCAATTGTAACACGATGGTTGCTGTTCGATCCTGAATGATGGTTCCGTCCGCTTGAGAAATCACCAGGGTGTCCAGTTTCAATGGCTGATACAAGACTCTTGGTAGTGGTAAACAATAAAAAGCGATTTGGATTTGATTAGATAACTGAATGATCACGTATAACCAATTAGAAAAATTGGTCGATGACCAATCACTGAGCGATTTCTCGACATTGATAAAAGTGCGCAAAATCACTGAAGATGCATATCCCTCTGGTAACAACCCTGACTCCCAACTGTGATCATAAAATCCTTCAAACGTGATGGGTCGCCCATCGAGCGTACCTTGCCCCGATAAAAACGGAAATTTGTAGTTTTTCAATCCGATTCCATCTTGACAGACGACACAACCATTGCTAGACATCATGAACACGGGTTTCCCATTATCTATTTCGAGCTGCAATACTCGTTGATTGACTTGCCAATTCAAGTTCAAAGGAAATAAGGTCTGTTCACTCTTGGACAAAAGTTGATTGTTTTGGAAAGAGATCTGAAAAGGCGATTCTTTGATTTTCAGGACTCCCCAACTTTCTGTAACAATCGGAGATGTCCATACATCTGAAGATCCGATTTGTACTGTCATCTTGAGGCTGGAATAGTCTCGTGAGTCTCGACCACGCTCCCAAACGGCGGGAGGCATATCGGTGTGACGCCATATATGAATGCTAATAAATTCTTCTGTCTTATCCACATAACGAATACGTCCACGCATTTGAAACCATTCGTTGCGAAACGTCTTTTTGAAAGCATACATCTCTGGTTTTTGAATTTTAGCAATACTAGCCATTGGATACCCCACGGCTGACAACTGATGCAAGATAAATGGCAAAAAGAATAATTGTTTAATGGTTAAACCGGGCTTGACGAGATTTCGAATATGCTCCATCATTTTCGCATCCTTTTTCACAAAGCTCGGTGCGGAGCTCTCAATGTAATCAATCCATGTTAGTGCCCGGCTTGCCCGAGCCAGTGGATTGTGAAACGGGTCATTCAATTGTTCCTCTGGATAATCATTGTGTCGCATTTATTCACTTGTTAAAAATCCAAATCTTTTCCCAACCCGACAAACTTGGTGCTTTGCACCGTATTATCTTTGCTCTGCAACTGGTACTCGCTTACTGTTTTCTCAAAGAAGTTGGTCTTGCCATTGAGTCCGATGCCATCCATGAAATCGAAAGGGTTCGAAACCTTGTACACTGCATCCAGTCCCAACAACTTGAGCATCACATCCGCCACACATTTGACGTACTGTTTCATCCAGATCTTGTTCATTCCGGCGAGGTCATTGGGAAGCGATGCATCCACAAATTCACACTCGATATCTACCACTTCTTGACACATTTGATAAATCAGACTGTCGGAAATCTTGTACTCACAAGAACCGGCCATCAGGGCGAAAAATCGAGCGTGAAGCGACTCATCTTCAACAATCTTTTCATTTGCAAAACAGATACCCGGGCAAATCTGGCTCTTTCTGAGCCAAAAGATCGAGGCAAACTTTTGAGCAAAGGTAATTCCCTCAAAGAAAGCCTGAGCCACAAAGCATTGGTGCAGAGGCGTGGCTGGATTCTCTGCATACTTGCTCAACCACTGGATGGTTTTCGATACATAAGGATTGTTCTTGACGGCATGGAAAAGTTTGAGTTTCTCTTTTTCATCGTCAACCACTGCGTCAATCATACGGTTGTAACTCACCACATGAACGCCTTCTGTCGCTTGTTGTTGCGCCAAACACAACAGGGCCTCTGGCAATGTAATCTCGGCAAAATAACGGATCAATAAAATAGCCAAGACGTAATTGTCGGCGTTTGCAAAATAAGCCAAATTCCAACCGATGTAAGCGCGTCCATTGGCACTCAATTTCTCTTTCCAATCCGTTCGATCTTTCACAAATTGCACTTCGTTGTAGGTCCAAAATTTCGCCACTTGCTCTTCATAGTTTTTCCAGATGTTAATACGTCTTATGGGAAATAAGCATAACCGTTCTTCTTCTTGACGTGTTATGGGTTCTCGTTCCGAGTTTAGGGTCAAGATCGACGTCAGTTCAGAAATTTTTATTTGGCATTGTTTGACTCGTTCTGGGTGAATTTGACCTTTTTTCGCCTTGTTCAACCAACCCTGCAATGAATCAATGACCTGGGTTACTTTCTTCACCAAAGTATCTTTGTCACTCATTTTTTATTGGTATCCTGGAAAGTTTGAAAAGTAAATGCATTTCACCCAATTTTCTCGGTGACACCAAATGATTTTTTCAATGTCAGTTAATAAAAAATGAATGTTGAGGGCGATCTGACCTGGTCGGCCCTCTTGGCACAAGAATGTCCCTACCTGTACAAACTCATCAGCCCAGACGGCAAAACAATCGACGAAGAAAAACTCAGACGAGTCATGAACAAGTTAGATTTAGCACCTTGTAAATTGTGTGTTCAACAAAGTTGCGCGAATTTGTGGAAATATTATATCGAATCCAAACAAGGCCAAAAATGTGGGAATGCAGTCGTGAAGCCTGGGGCGCTCAGTGAGGTTCAGTGTCGAGAGGCTGCCGTGATCTCTGAGCATCTGTTTGGTGATTCGCTCAATTTATACGAAATTCAGGCTTTCTACAAACTGGAAGAACTTGAACACGAAAATCATTGGGAGACCGGAGTGAATGACAACATCTATCGTGTGTCGAAAAAACGTGGAGATGCCTTATTGAAAATGATTCTCGATCCCACGCCTCAAGTTGTTCAAGGATACGAAACGATGCGATTTTGTCAAACCCAAGACACCGACTTGCAAGATTATTTTGTGATCATTTACGAATTGCAAACCTTGACCAAGGACTTTCAACCCAGCCGAAAGAAATCCAAGCTCAATGAGTTGGGAGTCTTGACAGAGACCATGGATGGTGATCTCAAAGAATTCAAAGGCATGTTTGTGAGAAGTGACACCAAGTTTTGGACTCGTTTCGTTCGAATGTGCACTCACGCCCTTTACGGCCTGTGGAAATTAAACAGTGCCGGTTTTCGCCACGGGAAAGTGAACGCCAACCATTGTCTCTTTCGACTAAGTGATACGAAACAACAGCTCATGAGTGTCAAATGGAATGCTTTCGAGTGCGTGGATTTTCTGGACGAGAAAAATCCCACTGCATTTTTCTGGTCGGGATTTGATCCACTGACCCAAACAGGGTCTGACAAATTTGCTTTTGGCATGATGATCTATGAACTGTTGTATGGACCACTCACCGATAGTCCGAAAAAATGGAATGTCAATTACATGAATAATGACAAGGGAAGATCTATTTATCAAAGAATTTTACGACTAACCACTGATGTCTACATGCAACCTCTGAGTACCATTGCTTACCATTTCATCGTAAATGAAAAATTATTCCCATCAGAAAAACGTTGGACATACGAAGAGGCATTTGAATACTTGAAGGAGCATCCGGTCAACAAGGCAGACTTGCCACTCCTGCCACATTCTCCGAATTGGTGATTAGGTTATACAGCAAATCCCAATGGGCCGTTTGACGGGAGAATGAAATAAAAAGGCAAAAAGCCGCTACTAGAGACACGTCGCGAGCTTGCACGCTCGGGTAAGCATCATGTGCAAACATCCAAAAGGTATCAATGAGTGTCTCGTTGGGATGACAACACACCAACAAAGAAGAATACACTTTCCCCAGATCATAAGTCACATCTCCATGGAGCGACAGATCGGCCCCTAATTCGCTCTTCATACCAACAAATTTGATCTGATTCTGTTGTCGATCTAAATAGATGTTGGACATGATGGGATTACCATGAATGACATCTGCGTATAAACCACGATTTTGTTTTTCATAATCAGCCAGTGCATTGTACAAGATCGAGTATATTTGGCGATCTTGGGCGTCATAGAGAGCTCGAAAGCTGTGGTATGTCCTGTACAAAACGGGTAAATAATTGGCATAAATTTGACAAGAGGTGGGTTGTGGATAAGAGCAACTGTGTATCTCTTGGAGTGCCTGTAACATTTGTATTAGCCTATTTTCTGTGACACACGAATTTTTCAATAATTGCTCAAAAGAAGCTCCAGCAATGGAGGCAACTACTAGTGTCATGCATTCTTGACGCTCGTCTGCATGAATCAGCAATGGGAAACGATGCTGCATACAAGAAGGGTAATGACGATAAAAATACAATTCTCCTGCTAGGTCGATTGGTAATCCTCTCTTGATCCATTGTTCGGGTACAGGGCAAGCAGAAGGGAAACATTCGAACAAGGACGATACAGCGGAAGAATCAACATAAAAGTCAGCACAAGGCTTTCCAAAGCAGAGTTCGTCATAAGGAATTCTAAAATCTGCTAATTGCTGGAAGGTGACGAAACCAGTATTTCTCACCTCTTGTTGGCCTCTCCCATTAATGTTGCGAGAAGTATGAATGATAATACAATGTCCAGCTTGATGAAGGAGCCGTACCAACTCCACATTGGCTTGAATGGGCACACAAGAAGAATAATCTCCCGCTTGTTGGGTCACTAACATCCAATCGAGATCAAAACAAATACGGAGTTTTTCAGGAAAATGAATTCGACCCTGGTGAACGGCTTCGAAAAAAGCGTCAAATTGGCGTTGACTGGTATTCCAACATAAATCAGGAACAAATATCGCTCGGAACGTCAAACCATTCTCAATCATCACCATCACCAGACGCTCCAGCGAATAAGGAAGATGACATCCATATCTCTGATGGGTAGTTAACTCAGCAAAATGCAACACTTGGTTGGCAGACGAAAATCCGACCACCGGACACATGGTATTCCAGCCTCGTCTTGATACCAGATCAACAACAGTGGTTCGATCAATCTCAATGTACATGTTATTTTCCTCGTCAACAGGTCTTTGACAATGGAAAAGGATGTTGTCATGACTCGAACGAAAAGAGGACAAAATGAGCGAAAAGTAAATGCTGTCACCGTAAATGAATAAAGTTTTTCGTTCTTTTTCTTGGCAATTCATTCGTTGACAGACAGACAAGAGTGTTTCTGCGTGTCCAGGTGGATCAAAAGAAAAAGGAAGCAAGCGAACGTGGGGGATGTTGGGAAGGTGAAGTAGGCGATCAGAGATGTAATCACGCACCGCTATCCATAATATGTCCTCGGGATCCATCCGAAGATATTCCACGATATATGACAATAAAGTTCGCCCCAGGATTTTTTGTAACAACTTCGGATGAGGATCATCTAAGAGTGTCACCACGATGTTCATCTTTTTTCACTTGATGTATTTAATTAAATGCTTTCCAACATTTCACACTCCATACTCATTAACCGCAAGAGTATGGTCCTCCTTGATGTTCGATGTCGATTTTCTTGTTTAGTGAGTCTAGAAGGCAAATTTAAAAAATTTCATGTTTGTCGAAGTAGTCATCATTTTAAAAAAGGATGAAGAGGCCCCAAAGTGTCGAGAGCTCGATCAAACCTGTTCAATCCTATCAAGACCTGAATATATTTGGTGTCCTCCTTCATGATCGATGTCGAATTCCTTGTTTTAGTGGGGTGAAAAAGTAACTTTAAAAATTTCTCGTTTGTCGAAATAGTAAAAATTTTATAAAGTTACACATTTTTAAAAAGGGCGAGTAACTTTTAAAAAATTTTAAAGTTGTTGTGACACTCAAATTTCTTGGG
>VFSW01007291.1_pt1 | contig 16081 bp, 13 predicted proteins | sample 5358111 | NCBI WGS metagenome assembly VFSW01 (sample SAMN11554181, study PRJNA540505) | mine drainage metagenome | isolation source: sediment from site ElyBrook_90M | place: USA: Ely Copper Mine, Vershire, VT | collected 2017 | reverse complement strand
CCTTCGAATCGCAGGGGATTCCTCGCCGTCTACGCGGCTCGGAATGACAATGGAGAGTTGTTCAGAGGTTCCCAACTGTTAACCGTTACTCGACGATCACTCGGTGATTCTCAATGGAGAGCGTCACCGACTTGCCGAGTACGCGCGACTTTCCGGGCTCATGAAGAACGATGTTCCCGTCGCCGGTTCGTACGGATACCTTGACGTCCATGTCGTCGGCGAGCGCGATCCCGAACGATCCGTGCACTTCCCAGAACGCTCCCTTCAGCCGGTCGGTGAACGAGAGGACTCGTCCGCCCTGCAGTTCGCGGATCGTGTTTTTGTCGTCTGCGCCGGGGAAACCGAAGCCTTTGACCAGCGTGTCGATTCGCAATGGTTCGTGCTGCGGCCGGACGTCGATCGTCACGTCGCCTTTCTGAACCGCAAAAGCGATCTGCTTCGGATCGTGCCACACGAAAAGGTCCTGATCGGTCGCCGGCGCTCGCGTTTCGCCGGGCCGGATCCAGAGGAACTGCCACTCTCTGTGCACCGGCGTGGAGAACAGGAAAGTCACGACTGTCAGCACGCCGACGATCGTCGAGATCAGCACGACTTTCCATCGGGCAATGGCCAATCGCTTCGGCTCGCGTGAGGCGATCGGACTGATCGCGGCAGCGACGGTGAACATCAGCGTCCCGTCGAGGATGACATCCGAAGGGAAGTGGGCCCCCTGTGCGACGCGGCCGACGCCGAGCAGCAGTCCGAGAAGGGCGCCGCCGGCCAGGGCGAGCCAGCGTTTCGGCCCGCGCCAGAGAAAGAACCACGCCCAGCAGACGAAGCCCATCGAACAGGGGCCGCAAAGGTATGAGAAGCCTTCGCCGGGATGGCCGAATTCGAATGCGCGATGGAACCGGAGCGAGCCGCCGAACTGCACGATCTCGTACGGGCGTGGGCGGCCGCAGAGCATTTTCCCGAAAAGGTTCGTGACCACTCCCGGCCCGAGCCCCATGAACAGAAACACGAACAGTGCAGGGTAGCGCCACTGTCGTGCGGACTCACGAACGAAGGAGAGCGACAGGACGACGAGTGCGCCGCGGGCCAGCAGCATGCCGGGCCACGTGCCGTAGTTGTGAAGGAAGAGCCACGGCGGGCGGGTGGCGTACGGCCAGTGAGGCTCGGTGGGGCGCCAGGCGAGTCGCTGCAACGCGAGATCGAGGTTCGTGAACCAGAAGACGATCGCTGCGATCGCCGTCAGGATCAGGCCGATCGAGGCGGAGACAGCCGCCCGCTTTTCAGTCGCCGCCGGCATTTACAGGTAGAAAAATGTGGACCGTCGTTCCTGTTCCCTCGGCGCTGTCGATGAAAATGTGGCCGCCGTGGCCGGTGACCACCTGATGCGCGAGCGCCAGCCCCATTCCCATTGCCGGCCGGTGCGTGGTGAACAGCGGCTCGAAGGCATGCCGTTTCGCCTCGGCGCTCATTCCGGAGCCGCTGTCGGCAATCGTCAGATGCGCGAATCTTGCGACATTGTCGACGGCGCCGAACGGGAACACGCCATCTCCCGAGTCGCGCGCCAGCACGATGCGAACCGTGCCGCGGCCGCCAACGGCGTCGCGGGCGTTGGCGAGGAGTCCGAGGATGCCCTGCCGCAGCAGCGCCGCATCGCCTTCGATCGACAGCGGATCGCGAATTTCGATCGCGAACTCCACTGCGTTGTCCGGCGACTCACGCGTTTCGCGAACGATCTCCTCGAGCAGCGCGGCGAGCGCGACCGGCTTGCGCACGATCGTCCGCTGCCGCGTCAGCGAGAGGACCTGGTCGGTCAGCTGTTTTCCGCGCTGGATCGATGCGTTGATCCGGTCGGCAACCTTCTGAACGCTTTCGTTGCCGGGATTCTGTCGGACCAGGACCTCGACGAACGGCTGAATGCCCATCAGAACATTGTTGAAGTCGTGCGCCATCCGGCCGGCGAGGCGTGCAAGACTGCGGAGACGGTCGGCCTGCTCGCGCTGCGCGTCCAGCAGCTTCGCCCGCGAGCCGGGATCTTCGCTCATTCCCGATATCGTACGTCATCGTACGGCCGGAGAACGGGTTTCAGGGGACCGTCTGAATCGTGTTCCCAAAACGGTGGATCGAGCACTGATAGGCGTAGTTCTGTGCCGTCATCGGAACCGCGAACGTAATCGTTCCGCTGGAGATGTTGTTGTTCGTCACGCTTCCCGCGGGCGCGCCGAGAATCTCGAATGGGTGGATCGACGATGTGTTGATCTGGAACGTATACGTTCGCCCGCGAGTCAGCGTCAGAACGGGATTCTGTCCGGTAAGGCCTGAAATCGAATAGAAGAACCCCGGCGAAGTCACCGTGAAATCGGGTCCGGCAGGCGCCTGCACCGCGATGGTCACGCTGGCCTCGGAGTTGCCGCCGCTATTTTCGAGGATGTAGTGGAACGTGTCGTTGCCGCTGAAGCTCGATCGCGGCGTGTACGAGAACCCGCCGCCGGCGCTGAGGGCAATCGTGCCCCCTTGTGCTGTTGCGGTGGTCGCACCGATGGACGTCTGCTCCCTGCCGGTCACGGCGCCATAGCTGGCGATCTTCGCGCCATGCAGCGTGTCGTTCGCCAGAACTCCGGGCGGGGGGACATTGAGCGGCGTCCCCGCCGCTGTGCTGAATGAATCGGCGACGGCACCCGGCCTCCGCGCGTTGAGGGGGACCGTCACGCGCGCGACCGAGCTGCCTGCGTAATTCGTGCGCGCGTATTTGACGTAAGCGGCGCCGGTGAAGCCGGCCGCCGGTTCGTAGAGGAAGCTTCCGTCCGGATGAATCGCGATCGTGCCGCCATGCGACGTCGTCGTGGTCGCTCCGATCGACGTCTGCTCGAGTCCGGTCGATGCTCCGAAGCTGCTGATCGTCGCGCCGTTTTGCGTATCGTTCGCCAGCACGCCGGGCGCCGCGATGCTCAATGGCGTGCTCTGAGGGGTATCGAAGGAATCGTCGGTCGCAACCGGCGCCACATCAATCGATGGATGGCGAACCGCGCGATGACGCAGCGTGCCCGTGGTAAGCGGCGCGGCCGCCGCGAGGAACAGCAGAAAAAGCTTCGATGCGAGGCGCATTTCCGATGACAATAGCAGCCATCAAGCCTAGCAATGCCAATATTCTGCAAATTCTTAGTTGCTGTATTTGAGCGTTCCCTCGAGCCCTTCCGCCGAGCTCGGGCCGATCCAGACGTCGAAAGTCCCGGGATCCACGACCCATTTGCCGCCGAGCCAGTACCTCAGGTCTTTCGGAGCGATCGTGAACACGACCCGGCGCGACTCGCCGGCGCCGAGCGCGATCCTCTCGAATCCCTTCAGCTCCTTCACCGGGCGCGAAACGCGGGCGACGCGCTGATGGACATAGAGCTGCACGACCTCGACGCCTGCGCGGCTGCCGGCATTGCGGACGACGGCGGAGACTTCGAATCGATTGCCAGTCTTTTGAATGCGCAGATCGGAATAGTCGAATCGTGTATACGACAGGCCAAAGCCAAACGGATAAAGCGGCTCGCTTGGGCTGTCGATGTACTTGCTGGTGTATTTGTTGTTGGGGTTTGCCGGCCGTCCGGTCGGAAGGTGCGCGTAATAGACGGGAATCTGGCCGGCCGATCGCGGAATGGAGATCGGCAGCTTGCCGCTCGGATTCACATCCCCGAACAGAACGCCGGCGATCGCGTTACCGCCTTCGATTCCAGGGAACCATGGCCAGACGATGGCCGGAACGCGATCCGCTGCCCACGAAATCGTCAAGGGCCTGCCACTCATCACCACGAGAATGACCGGCTTGCCGGTCGCCACGATCGATTCGAGCAGCTGCTCCTGCCGGCCGGGGAGGTCGAGGAATGCGCGCGAGCTCGCCTCGCCGGTCATTCCGCCGGCTTCGCCCAACGCGAGGACGACGACGTTCGCCTGTTTGGCCGTTTCGATCGCCTTGGCGATGTCCTGGTCCGAGCCGTCGAGAATGCCGCAGCCTTCCGCGTAGAGGACGTTCGTCTGCGCGCTCACCGTCGACCGGATGCCCTCGAGCAACGTCACGGCATCGTCCGGATTTCCGTGCGCAAACCACGAGCCGAGCATGTCGCGCTTGCTGCCGGCGAGCGGTCCGATGACCGCGAGCGTGCCGATCTTCTTCGACAGCGGCAGAATCGCGCCTTCGTTCTTCAGAAGGACGATCGATTCATCGGCGACGCGGCGTGCGTCCGCGCGATCGAGACCTGTCTCGCTCTCCGCGGCATCGGGATGATCGAAGAGGCCGAGCTCGAATTTCTCGCGCAGGATGTGCCGCACCGCGGCATCGACCGTCGAAACCGGCAGCAGTCCTTCTCGAACCGCGCGGGCGAGCGTTTCGTAATCGCCGTCGACCATGTCCATGTCGACGCCGGCGCGGATGGCCTTCAATGCCGCCTGTTGCGGCGTCGCCGCGATACCGTGGTTTCTGAGCTGGTCGACGGCATCGAAGTCGCTGACGACGAATCCATGAAAATGCCACTCGTTGCGCAGAATCGTCGTGAGCAAATGATGGTTCGCTGTCATCGGAACGCCGTTGAGGGAATCGAACGCCGACATGATCGTCCGCGCGCCCGCGTCGATGGCCGCCTTGAACGGCGGCAGATACACCTCGCGAAGGCGTTCCTCGGACATATCCGCCGTGTTGTAATCGCGGCCGCCCTCGGCCGCGCCGTAGGCGGCGAAATGCTTGGCGCAGGCGAGGATTGAGCTTTCCTGGAATCCGCGAACGTACGCCGCCGCCATCGCCGATCCGAGGAACGGGTCTTCGCCGGCTCCCTCGGCTACCCGCCCCCATCGCGGATCGCGCGCGATGTCGACCATCGGCGCGAACGTCCAGCGAATGCCGATCGCGTGCGCCTCGCGTCCCGCCACGCGCGCCTCGAGCTCCGCGGCCGACTGATCCCAGCTGCTGGCGATGCCGATCGGAATCGGAAAAATCGTGCGAAAACCGTGAATGACGTCCTGGCCGATGAGGAGCGGAATGTGAAGCCGCGACCGCTCCACTGCGATGCGCTGCAGCTCCGTCGCCTGTTCGGCGCTGTGGAGGTTGTACACCGATCCGACGCGCCCCGCGGCGATGAGTTTGTCGAGGTCATGCTGCGACGGGTTGTACTGGATCAGCTGCCCGACTTTTTCGTCGAGCGTCATGCGCCGCATCAGCGCCTCGACGCGGGCGTCGACGGAACGCGGTACCGCGAGCGATGCGGCAACGAGGAGCACAAGCATCGGGTGGGCGAATCGTAGCAGTTCAACCGCGCGGAACGTCGCTCAGCCGCAGCCGCGGGAGGCTCACGCGCAGCGCGTTGAGCACGGCCAGCAAATCGATCACTTCCTGCGCGATGGCGCCGGGGACGGGAGCAAGAAGTCCGGCGGCTGCCAGTGCCATGCCGATCATGCTCAGGCCCATGCCGCCGACGGCGCTTTGCAGCGCGATGGTTCGCATTCGCCGGCCGATGTGAATCAGCTCGTCGACGTCTTCCAGCGACGGCTCCAGCACGACCGCGTCGGCCGCCTCGGCGGTGATGTCGCTGTTGTGGCCGAAGGCGACGCTCACCGTCGCCGCTTCCATCGCCGGCGCGTCGTTGATCCCGTCGCCGAGGAACAGCGTCGGTCCTTTCGCCGTCTCCTGCCGCGCGATGGCCAGTTTCTCCTCGGGACTCGTTCCCGCGCGCACGTTCTCGATCCCCACGAGCTTCGCCAGGTGCTGCACCTCGATCTCGCGGTCGCCCGAGACGAGCATGACCTTCTCGATCTGATGCCGCGGCTGCAGATGGTGGACGAACGAGCGGCTTTCCTCGCGGGGCACGTCCTGGAATCGCAGCGTGGCGGCGAGCTCTCCGTCGCGCAGAACGATGCACTCCATTCCGGGAGCGACCGGCGGGAGCTGCGCTCGCACGCTTTCGGATCCGATCTTGTTCCGCGCGGTGATCTGCACCTGCTCGCCGCCGACGGCGCCGCGCAGGCCTTCGCCCGGTTTTTCGCTGATCTCCAGCGCCTCGCCGGGCTCGATCCCTTCGGCGCGCGCCGCGGCGAGAATGCTGCTGGCCAGCGGGTGTCGCGAGTACTGTTCCAGCGACGCGGCCATCCGCAGCACCTGCTGGCGCGTCAACCCGGGTGCGGTGATCACGTCGGTCAGCGACGGCTTGCCGTAGGTCAGCGTTCCTGTTTTGTCGAAGATGATGGTCCGGCATCGATCGATGCGCTCGAGCATCGCCGGATTCTTGATGATGATGCCGTGCGTGGCGGCGAGCGAGATCGCGCCGATGATGGCCACCGGAATTGCCAGCAGCAGCGGGCACGGCGTGGCGATGACCAGGACGGCGAGAAAGCGCCGTGGATCGTTGCCGATGATCCACCCCGCGGCGGCGACGGCGAGGGCCAGCAGCGTGTACCACGCGCCGAGGCGGTCGGCGATGCGGCGGAAATGAGGCCGCTGCGCCTCGGCCTGCTGCATGACCTGCACGATCTTCGCGTAGCGCGAGTCGACCGGAAGCTTCGTGACTCTGATCGTCATCGCGGACGGGCCGTTGATCGCGCCCGACAGCACGTCGGATCCAGGCGCTTTGGCAATTTGAAACGGCTCGCCGGTGAGATACGACTCGTCCATCGCGCCATGGCCGTCAGCGACCACTCCGTCCGCGGGGCAGATCTCGTGCGGAAGAACGACGAGGCGATCGTCGATCGTCACCTCGGACATCGGAATCTCCACCATCCCCGACTCCGTCTGCCGGTGCGCGCGGCTGGGGAGCCGCTTTGCCAGCGCCGCCAGCACGGCGGACGCGCGGCGCGTGGCATGCAGCTCCAGCGCCGTGCCGCCGGAGAGCATGAGCACGATGATTGCGCCGGCGAGATATTCAGCCAGGATCGCTGCGGTGATGATGGAGATGGCGGCGAGAGCGTCCGATCCGATCTCGCCGTGCAGGAGCTTTTTCAGCAGATCGAACAGGAGTGGCACGCCCGCGAGAAGTACGGCGATCAATGCCCAGTCGGCGCGCGGGACGTGGAGAGCGAAGTGGAGGATCAGATACGCTGCGATCCCGGCGAGCGAGATCATGGCGATCCAGCTTTCCTTCGTCAGGTTGCGATCAGATTGCGGCACGCTGACTCCAGATCTCGCCGAGTGCAAAGGCCGTGGCGACGATCACGGGGCCGAGAATCAGGCCAGCGACCCCGAAGACCATCATTCCGCCGAGAAAGGCGACGAGCAGGACCACGGGATGAAGTCCCATGCGCGGCCCGACCATCACCGGGTAGAGAACGTTGTCGATCGGATGGATGATGGCGATGCCGGAAGCGACGACGATCAGAGCGCGGATCCAATGGCCGCCGAGGAGCAGGATCGCCGCGCCCGGAATCCAGACCAAAAACGCGCCGACGACGGGGAGCACGGAAAGCGCGCCCATTACGATGCCCCAGAAGAGCGGCGCGGGAAGGCCGACCGCCCAGAAAATCAGGCCGCCGGCGAGACCTTGAATTGCGCCGATGATCACGCGCCCATACACCGAGGCGCGGATGGCGTTCGATACGCGTTCGAAAAGCGCGGCCGTCTCCGCGGCGTTCAGGGGCAGAAGGCGGCGAAAGGCATCGAGCAGCAGCTCCTGATCGCGGACGAAAAAGAAAAGGAACAGCAGCGAGAGCGCTCCGCGCGACAGAACGAGCGCGGACTTGCCGACCGCGGGGGCGATCCGCTGTGCCGCGGTGGATGTCAAATCCTGCGCGAATTGCGCGACATCGACGCGCGATGCGATCCAGCTCCATGCGTCGGCGAGCCATTGCCGTGAGGCGACGAACTGCTGCCACGCGGCAGGCTGCAGCAGCGCCTGAAGCGCGTCGCGTGCGCGAATGAGCTCCCGGACGAGCCTGTGTGAGACGAAACCCATCAGGACCGCGGCGACGACGAACACCAACGACACGATCAGAAGCGCGATCGCGGTCATCGGGATCCGCCCCTGCAGCCAGCGGCGGATCGGATTCGTGGCGATAGCCAGAGCGACGGCCCACGTCAGCACCGAGACGAACGGCGCAACCATCGTCCAGCAGAGATAAAGGACGGCGGCGGTGATCACCAGCAGGATCGCCGTGCCGCCAGTGGGGGACGTCTTGCGCGAATCGAGATGAATCTGCTCGAGCATCGAGTTCGACCTTAACAAAGCTGAGGTGGCCGGTCGAGGATCTCACGCCACCTTGCGGGTGACCGGAAACACGAAGAGTTGTGACTTATTTACAACACAAAGGGGATGATCCGCTTCACGCGCCGGCGATAGTCCGTATATTGGTCGGGGAACGTGCGCATCATGAGCCACTCCTCCTGCGCCATCTTGATCCAGAAGCCGGCGAAGACCAACAGCACTCCGGCAAATGCGCCGAGATGGCCGATCAGCAACGCCGTCGCCAGCAGCATGAGGGTGAGCCCGCTGTAGATCGGATGCCGCACGATCCCGTACGGCCCGCGCTCGATCAGCTCGTGATCCTCTTTCAAGGTCACCCGTCCGCTCCAGTTTTTCCCGATCGTCACCCGCGCCCATACCGTGAACCCGAGACCGCACATGCAGAGAAACGCCGACACGACCGTCTTCGTCAAAGTCGGTGAGAGCAGCTTCACGTCGAGCGGATGGAGGGGTGCGAAAATCAGGAATGCTCCCGCGGCCGTCACAACGGTCCATGCGAACCGTTGCATGAGGCTCTGTTTGTACACCGTTCGTTTGGTCGCGAATGCGGCGACGATCCAGACCGCGGCGAAGATGATCCAGCATGCGTTGACGATTCCGGCAGCCCATGCGTACAGGTTCACGACCGTCATTATGGCGGGGAAGCGCTCGACTTGGCCGCGCGCGTTTGGTACAACAGCTGAGAGCGCGCACTCTGTCCCGGAAGAGATTGAAGGAGGTCCGTATGAGAAAGCTGTTCTTTGCCGTTCTGATCACCATTGCCGCGGCTCCGTTGTTCGCGGGAGAGTTGCACGGAAAAGTCGCGACCAAAGGCCTGCGCGATTCATCGAATGCCGTCGTGTATGTCGACATGACCGGGAAGCCATACCCCAAGCCGGTCCAGCACGCGAAGATGAATCAGAAGAACATGCAATTTCAGCCGCATGTCCTGCCGATCGTCGTCGGGCAGACGGTCGACTTTCTGAATTCCGATTCCGTCCTGCACAATGTCTTCTCCCCTGATGCCTGCGCCGACCGCATCAACCTCGGCACGTGGCCGCAGGGACAGATCCGGAGCCATACGTTCACCAAACCATGCTTTGCCGAGGTTTTGTGTAAGGTGCATCCGGAGATGGAGGGATTCATCGCCGCGGTGCCGTCGCCATACTTTGCGGTGACCACGCCGAACGGCTCGTATGAGATCATAGATGTGCCGGATGGTACGTACACGGTGCGCGTGTGGCACCCAACGCTCAAGCCGGCGGAGAAGAGCGTGACCATCAAGGGCGAGACCGAAGCGGACTTCGAGCTCTCGAAGTGATGCGGAAGCTGTCGCTGATTGTCCTGCTCGTCCTTTGCGCATCTGCGCTGGCGGCGATCACCCGTGCCCCTGTCTCTGCCGGGCCGGTCATCACTCCGGTGCAGGGGCCCAGCAACTTCCGGCGTGTGGGTGTGGATTTCTATTCCTCCGCCTGGGGGCGCACGGGCGCGTGGGGTCCGGCGCCCGACTCCTACGTCGGGCCGCCGGTCGATTTCGAGCTTTCGTCGGCGATGCCGCAGACGGTGACGCTCAGCGGTGCGGACATCTACAACCTGTCGTGCCGCGCATGTCACCAGGCGGACGGAAACGGGACGCAGCCCGAGATCCCATCGGTGATCGGCCCGGTGCAGGCGACGTCGGCCGCGTTCATGCTGCAGCTCATGAAGCAGCGCAACCGGCCGATCTCGGCGTCGTTCGCCCGCTCGCTGTCGTCGGGGTCGATGACCGACCTCATGAACCGGCTGAAGAACGGCGGGCAGAAAATGCCGCCATTCGGCTATCTCGACGCCGCCGAGATCCATGCGCTGATGAGCTATCTCTACGCCATGGGCAACGTTCCGGGAGCGGGGAAAGTGGCCACGGTCAGCGAGCCGCCGGCGCGCGTCGGAGAGCTTCTGGTCAAAGGGACGTGTCACATCTGCCACAGCGCGACGGGAAACTGGCCCGATCCGGAAGGGCTCATGCAGGGAGCCATTCCGCCGATTTCAGGGTTCACGTCGAACAAAACGCTTCCGCAGTTCATCTGGAAAGTGCGCCATGGCGCGCCGGTGATCATGGGCACTCTGGATCTGGAGTATCGCGGCCGCATGCCGGTGTTCGACTACCTCACCGATAGCGAGGTCGCGGACGCGTATGCGTACCTGATCGAGTACCCACCGCAACGCACGCCGGTACCTGCAGCCGCGCCGGCGGCGCGCTGAGCACGCCTTCGCGTCGTCCGGCCGGCTTATTGGCTCGAGGCCGAGGGGACGCGCGACCCGTCATGGCCGATCGCGCTGGCGCGGCGGTTTCTCGATGCCGGCGCGACCATGATCACGCGCCCGCCTTTTCGCTGGCCGTCACGCAGATCCCGGACGATCTCCGCTTCGGTCCAGTTGCCGATCGAATTTCATGCCGCGCTGCGCTGCACGAAGAATTCCAACGATCGACTACGGAATCGGCGATCCGGAAACCAGAGGCAGATCGATGTACGCTTCTTCTCCCGGAGCGTGATAGACGCGCTGCGTCGCTTTCTGGTAGTCGGCCGGTTTGGCGAAAAAGATCGACGGCACGAACGTCTGCGGATTGCGATCGTAGAGCGGGAACCAGCTCGACTGGATCTGCACCATGATTCGGTGGCCGGGGAGGAACACGTGGTTCGCCGTCGGCAGCACCCAGTGATATAGGAGCGCCTGATTCGGGGTGATCGCCTTGGGATCGCTGTAGCTTTCGCGATAGCGCCCGCGGAAGATGTCGGCGGAGATCATCAATTGATATCCGCCCATTTCGGGCTGATCGGCCACTTCGCCGGGATAGACGTCGATCAACTTGACCACCCAGTCGGAGTCCGTGCCGCTGGTCGAGGCGATCAGATGCACGACCGGCTGCCCGCTGATCCGCACCGGCGCGGTCAGCGGATCCGAGACGTACGCCAGGACATCGGGCCGCGCCGCGGCGTTGCGCTGGTCGGTCACCAGCCATGTCCGCCATGCGCGCTGATCGGCATACACCGGCCGCGGCAGGTAGGTGACAGGCTTCGCCGGGTCAGAGACATATTCGTCGAACGGCGCGTTCGCATCATTGGGCGCCGTAAATCCGACCTTCAAACCGGGTTCGAGGTACAACGGCGTCATGCGTGCCGCCGGCGGCGGCCAGGACTGCAGATGCTGCCACTGGTCGGTGCCGGACTCGAAGGCCGTAACCGGCGAGACGTTCATCGGCGGCGCGCCGTCTTTCAGATAATGGTCGAGAAACGGGCGTAGAACGTTTTGACGGAACCACAGTCCTGTGTCGCTGCCGAAGCGGATCGGGCCTAACGAGCTTCCGTCGCCGATCTCGCCGCCGTGGCGCCACGGTCCCATGACGAGATAGACCATGTCATTGTTCGTATCCTTCGGCTTGATCGCTTTGTAGACGGCGATGGCGCCGTAGATGTCTTCCTGGTCCCAGAGGCTGTGCACGAGCATGACCGGGACCTTCAGCGGCTGGCCGGCGAGGATTTTGTCCATGGCCTGCTGCTGCCAGAAGGCGTCATAAGCGGGATGGGCAATGATCTTCCGCCAGAAGCCGGTCTGCTCGAGGCCGCGCTGGGTCGCAAGAGCGCCCGCCGATCCGGCGATCATGTATGTGTCGTAGTCGTCGAAGTGGTCGATCCACCATTTGAAGTCGTTTTTGCGCCCCGACTCCTGCTCGTAGACGTACACCAGGTTCACCTCGCGAAATGCGCCATTGTGAAACCAGTCATCGCCCATCCAGCCGTCGACCATGGGGTTCATTGGCACAGACACCTTGAGCGCGGGGTGCGGATGGATCAGCGCCATGAGCGGCAGGAATCCGTCATAGGAAATGCCGAGGATGCCGACCCTGCCGTTGGATTCCGGCACGTTCTTCACCAGCCAGTCGATGGTGTCGTATGTATCGGTCGAGTCGTCGGTCGGCGTCGGATTGAGCGCCGTGTTGTGGAGCGGCGGATTCATCATGTAAACGCCTTCGGAGCCGTACTTGCCGCGGACATCCTGAACGACGCTGATGTACCCGCCCTTGACGATGACGTCCGTGGCGTTGTCGTAGCCCTCCAAAATCGGGCCGAGGTGCGGGCTCTGGGCGTGGGATGTGAGGGCGTCGGCGTCGTATGGCGTGCGGGTCAGCAGGATCGGTGCGTTCCGGGCGCCCTTCGGGATGAGGATGACAGTGTGCAGCTTCACTGCGTCGCGCATGGGGATCATGACCACACGCCGGACGTAGTCGAAGCTGCTCGTGACCGGCTCGAATTTCGCGGGAATCTCGCTGGGGGATGCCGCCTCCTGCGCCGAGGCCCCGAAGGCGAGGGGGAGAAGGCAGAAAGCGAAGAGAAGAGCGGTGCGTCGTCGCATCCGCGCATCATTACAGATCGGCGGCAGGGCGCGCAAAAAAGCGCGGCGCTCGAGACGGGCGCCGCGCTGCCGGTTCAGGGATCAGTGTGCGTTGACGTCGTGATAGACGGAAATCTGCTGCGCGAGGAGGTTCCCTCCGCCGAGATCCTGCAACTGGACGTCGACGACATCGCCCTGCTGCAAATTGGTCACCGGATAGAGCTGGCCCTGGAAGTTGATCTGAGAGCTGGGATTCCATTCGATGATCATCGAGGTCCCGGGGTTCGTCAGCGGTCCGGAGATCCAGACCGGACTGTCGAGAGCGATCGTATGCGTGTTCGCATCCACGTATTGGACGGTTCCGCGGATCGTCGACAGCGCATTCATTGACGAACCGTAGGCACCATTTGCCGTCGTTCCCTGGATCACCGTGATGTCCTGTGCGCCGAGGTTTCCTCTACCGAGGTCGTTGACCCGCACATCGACGGTGTCGCCGGCCTGGAGCTCCGTAGGAAGAAATGTGCGACCGTTCATGTACACCGGCGTGTTCGAGTTGAAGCTGACGGTCATGAGATTGCCGTTGCCCGTATCGATGGTCATTGTGCGCGCATAGTTGTCGACCGAGCTCAATGTGCCGTGCACGAGCGAAGTGTTGTAGCCGTAGCTCCCGTAGGGCGGCGCCGACGACGCCATTCCCTCGCGCGAGTTGTAGGTCACGTTCATTGACTGTGCGATGAGTTGGTTACCCGTCTGAGTGACGTGAATCGTGACCTGATCTCCGTGCTCCAGATCCTCCGGCCGATACGCCCGCCCCTGCCAGTAGGCGACGGTGCCATTATTGTAAAAAACGCGCACGTTGTTGCCGCTGCCGTAAGGGACGAGGTTGCTATAACCCCGAAAACCGCCGGCGTTGGTCAGGTAAATCGACTGGCTGTTGAGGTCGACAGAGTCGACCGTACCGCTGATGTCGTATGTGTGATTGTAGGGATAGGAATACCCGCTGTTGTACGAGGCACAACCTGCGGCCAACAGCAAGCCAAACACTGCTGCTGCAAGCATTTTGATTTTGATCATGGGTCGTTCTCCCGCGCCATCAGGGGAGCAGAAAGCGTGCCCTGAACGGCGCCTGGCGCATCAGGCCGCTCCAGGGAGCGTAGGAACTTTCGATGAGTACGGCAGCGGAACGAACATCGCGCTGAACGAGGGGTCCTGCCCTGGTCGCTTACGTCGCGGCGATCGATTGCGCCGGCGCAGAGAGGAATCCTCGCGCGCGGGTGGGCCAATGGAGAACTATTTCTTCGGCTCGAAGAGGTCGAGGTTCTCTTTTTTCCACCGCATGGCCGCCAGGATGCGATTGCGCCCGCTGGGGTGATCGAAAAAGATGAACTCCTCGATTGGCCCCGGACTCATCTTGCGGTATTGCGCGAGATCGATGGCCGCCTGCGCGAAGCCGTCCGGCTGCCGCGCGGCATTGAGCCCGAATGCGTCCGCCTCTGCCTCCGTCGTTCGGGTGATCGTGTTCACCACCGGCGTCATGAGAAAGAAAAACAGTGAACTGAGCAGGACGACCAGCGGCAGCACCGCGGTGTCGCCGATTCCTCGGATGTGCCATCGCTCGCCCCATTTGTTCAACGCCCAGTCGAGCGACCAGCGCAACAAGGCGAACCAGATGACGATCACGATCCCGAAGTAGACGATCAGCTTGTAGATGTGGTTCAGGACGTAATGGCCCATCTCGTGACCCATGACCGCTTCGATCTCCGGCAGGGAGCCGCGGTTCAGGAGGTTGTCATTGAGCGTGATGCGCATCGTGCTGCCGAATCCGGAGACGTTCGCGCTGATCCGCGTGCTCTGGCGCGAGGCATCGATGACGTAGACGTCGTGCGCCGGAATCTGGTTGGCGCGCGCCATCTTCAGAATCGGTCCCGCGATCGCCGGATCGGTCAGCCGCGTGACCTTGTTGAACATCGGGACAATGAACACCGGTCCGATCAGCATGATGATGATGAGAAAGGCGATCGACACCAGCGATCCCCAGATCCACCAGCTGCGCGGCGTCTTGCGGACGATGCCGAAGAGAATCGCAGTGAGGATCGCGCCGAAGACGAGATTCAGAAGCAGCCCTTTGAGCTGATCGCCCATCCATGGTCCGAAGGTCTGCGTCGCCAGCCCGTATTGGTGTTCGCGGAAATATCCTTCATAGACGGTCAACGGAAATCCGAGGATGGCGACCAGCAGCGCGTATTGGATCCAGTAGAGCGCGGTGCGCAGCGGTCCGAAGCGAATCATGCGCTCGGCGAAATCGCGCATGGCCGCGGACCAGCCGAGGCTCAGGATCAGCAGCGAGATCGCCGCGCCATAGAGAAAGTCCCACAAAATGAGCCAGTAGCCGCCCTCGAAGTACGCATCGGAGCGCGCGCGGGCGGCGGGAGGGATCTCCGCGAGATACGCGTCGGTCGCTGCCACCGGATCGAAATGTGCCGACGGCTGGGCCGCCGGAGGAACCGGGAGTCCGGCAGTCACGGCATGGGCGGGGAGGGCCACGACCGCAATGAGGAACAGCAAAGCGACGGTGGAACCGGAGCGCCAGCGAAACAGCATCATTCGTCCTTTCGTCCCCACGTCCAGTACAGGCCGAAGTAGGCGATTGTATGCAGATCGCCGCTGAAAGTGCGTCCGACGCTCGTGAGGATGCTGAAGTTTCGCGTCAAATTGGTGTACGAGCCGACATTGAGAAGGTTCGCGCTGCGCGTCGCGGAGGACTCCCGGCCGCTGTCGAACCATTCGACGCCGAAGGTGAACTTCTCGCCGAAGTCGCGCTGGATTTCCCATCCGGCGAACGGATGGTCGCGCATGCCGGGCGCGTGATCGATGACCCATCCGGCGCCGCCGTACGTGGTCCACGGTCCCCAGCTCTTCTGGATCCACAGCGGCAGTTTGGCCCAAAGTTGTCCATTACCCAGTCCGCGCCGCGCGCTACCGGTGGGAAGCTCCAGCATGGGAAACGTCCCGACCTGCGGCCGCGACGGAGTCTCATCGAGAAAACGATATTTCGCGCCGACCTCCATGTCGCCGAAGCCGAAGGCGCGCGGCGTGCCGGGCTGCGGGAGCAGAGCCATGGGCGCGACGAGATGGAGCTGCAGATTCGGCGCGGCGCCGGCATTGAACTCGAATGCCGGGACGGCGATGTTCGAAACAGCATGCGAACGATCGAGAGTGCTGAAAACGTAGAACTCGTAATGGTGCAGCGGCACCGGCTCGGGGTCGTCGGTCATGAACGGCGGTCCCGCGAACGCCGGGAGAGAAACGAGGGCCACGAGAAGGGTGGCCAGAGAAATGCGCCGCGGTTCCGATAGACGTTCGGCAAGCCAGCGCACTCCCAAGCCCATCATGGGTACCCGGCCGTCGAGTCGCGGCGGAAGCGCACGCGGACGAAGGGGATTCGTCTCTGGATGGCGACGAGAAGAAAGAACAGCCGGTTGAACAGCCGGGTCCGCGCGCTGGCGTCCCAGCGTCCGGCAAGCCCGGTCACCACGGCG
>VFSW01007290.1_pt1 | contig 16082 bp, 12 predicted proteins | sample 5358111 | NCBI WGS metagenome assembly VFSW01 (sample SAMN11554181, study PRJNA540505) | mine drainage metagenome | isolation source: sediment from site ElyBrook_90M | place: USA: Ely Copper Mine, Vershire, VT | collected 2017 | reverse complement strand
CCCAAGCGAGTGCTCTACCAGGCTGAGCCACGTCCCGACACAATGGAGCCGGCTCAGACGAGCCGGCTTTTTGAGGTCTGAATCAGTTTACACCAGCCAGGCCTCGCGTGCTTGCGCCTGGGTGGAAATGAGTTTGAACTGCGGTGTACGCCGCTTCGCCGAGAGGCGGAGAGGCGCCGAGCGTTAGTGCGACGGTGGGACGAACTCCGAAGGCAGGGCAGAGCCCGCGCCAAAGAAGAATTCTTCCATCTGTTCCACAAGGAACTGCTGCGCCTGTGGGGTCCACGGCTGGAGGCGGTACTCGTTGAGCAGCATCTTCTGGTGATCAACCCACTCGGCCCATGCTACCTTGGAGACGTTTTTGAAGATCTTTTGACCGAACTCCGAGTCGAAGGGCGGCTCGTCGAGTCCCTCCATCTCCTTCTTGTTGCGAACGCAAAAAACCATGTGTGCCATCGCTGGTACTCCTGAACACATTGTATTGGATTAGGTGCGTTGTGGGAGATGAGCAGGTTGCGTGCCGCGGCAGCTCGCCTTGCCCGTCAGCGGCCGCGTTGGCAACGTGCGCAACAACGATGCGCACCTGCTTGAGCAATTCTGACCGGACCGGCTTGCTCAAGCAGGGGCACAATCACTTGGTGTGTTTCAGGCATTCCAGCGGCAGACAATTGCCAACGGTGCAGCCCAGCACGCCAAGGAGTTCCTCATGTCCGATCTGAATACTTCCGGCCTGACTGACAACGCAGCGGGCGGCATTGCCTACATCACGATCATTCCGGCTATCGTGCTCCTGATCATCGAACCGTACAAGAGAAGTTCGTATGTCCGCTTCCATGCGTGGCAATCGATCTTCTTTTTCGTTTCATGCGCGGTGATCGACATCTTGGTAGGCCTGGTGCAAAACCTTGTGCCTTCAGCTGTCTTTCTGACCTTTACGGTGTTGCAGTTAGTGGGGCTGGCTCTCTTTGTGGTGTGGGTGATCGTGTTTGTGAGCGCCTTTGGCGGCAAACGCTTCAAGCTGCCCATCATTGGCGATCTCGCGGAGAAGCAGGCAAGCCGGTAATCGATTTCCCTTCCACGCCGAATACGGAGTCGGGCCTATACCCAGCCAATTGCCGTTAACGTAGCCGTCAATTCAGTCTCAAGATCTCGAAATGCTGGTAGATTGCGGAGAAGCTCATAATCCATGAGTTCTGCCACCCTGTGCCGACGCTCTTTAACACGGAGATCGTGAAGTCTCCTCCCGGTTTGTTCTGATGCAGTTCGGAGTGCTTGGAATAGCGATTCCTTGGGGTCTGGAACGCGTTCGATTGATGCTGGAGCTGGAAGATTCAGTGGTCGTCTGCCTCGCGGGTTTCCCGATGCCGTCCGAATTGCCAATTCATCCAAAAGCAGCCAAGCTTCTGTCATTCGGACTGGTATCACGCAAACCGCAGGCGGATTACACCCCAAATGCTGCGTGGCATTTAAAATTTCAATTCTTCGATCATCGGGACTTTGGGCTTCAGCGTCCCTGTGAACGAACAATACATCGCATGGATAATCTTCTACAGCAAAGCGCACACGCTGTTCCAAATTCTCAGGTTGGTTCTTCCGATACCACAAATCCGCCCATTGGGTTCGCGAGAGCGCACGGGTTGTTACTATCCGGTGAAGAAGCCAGTCTAGAATCGGAATCAGGGTTCGGTCTGAGCTGCCGTCACTCAGCAGAGTAGTCTTCAATGCCATCATGCAGATACTTCCCCGAAGAGTGTTCTTTGTACTTCGGGCCTGTCAATAACGCGGGAGACAGGTAAATCTGGGGGATGATTCCGCTCTGGAAGCCGCAGCACTTGGTGTCTCTCATGTGGATTGAGATAAGACAAAACATTGCCTATTGCAACAGGAGTAGCATCAGGAAGTTCAGCTCGCCAGGTTTTCGCAAGACAGTGAAAAGCAAGCCCTGCAAAGCGAACCTTATGATCGTCAACCTTGAATTCAGGCTCGGCCATAAGAACGCTTTCATCAGGTGCTTGCGCAACCACAGCCGGTGAATGCGTATTGATGATTACTTGGCGCAATGGATTCTCTGCAGAAACAGGCTCATTTGTATCAGTGGCAATATCGTGTAGCAACGTCATCATCGCTGGAATACGCGCGGGATGGATACCATTCTCCGGTTCTTCAAGGCAAAGTACACCCTGCACTCTAGGGTCCATCTGAAGGACTCCGAGAGCCAGAAACCGCAAAGTGCCGTCCGATAGCGAACGTGCTGTGTGCTTAGTATGATCCCGCCCGGCAACTAGAAGCGTGTACAACTCGCGCTTTTCGTCTCTGTCTACGCTCACTTCGTTGACATCTTCAATCAGGTCCGACAGACGGTTAGCAATCTCCGTATATATCCTCTCCGCATGCCCGTCCTCACCCCATCCCGGAAATAACTGCGGAGAGCGCGCAAGTTCATACAGATTGGCAGCCAAGTGCGATCCATCACTAGTGATTCTTGTGGGCGCGCTGAAAGCGTCAGGCATTCTCAGACAAGAGGGTTCAAGCTGAAGTCTTCGCCAAGATTGCATTTCGCGCTTAGCAAGAAGAGCGGTTGGGCTTTCTGCGGCATTTGCAGCAGACACTGCGGTTCTCGGAAGATTTCTGGCCAAAAGTCCGTTTGGCCTGCCCGTGCTCCCACCATCTTGATGAATTTTAATAATGAGCGGCTCTTCCCCCATTTGTGTAGAAATGAAGCTTCCTCCGGCGCGCCTCCCGGAGATGACAGATGACCTCCAGCCCTTCGAATGAGGAAAGGGAAGATTTTTCTTAGCATCACCTTGCGTGATATGCGTAAGTTCCTCTTGAAGAATTTCTATTCCGCCTGTTGATGGCCGTTCGTCCTGACTGAACCCAAGTTTGAGCTTGTACCGAAGGAATGTGATTGCCGCCTTAGCTTCCTGGCCTAAATCATCCTTACCCATAGGCGGGACAATCATTTCTGCCTCAAAAGACATCTCGTGAGCATAGTCCTCTCCTACGCGATGAAAAATGCTGCGTAGGTCTCCGGAATGGCTGCCATCGTCACGCACGCTTAGCGCGGCATCGAGCAAAGACTTTTCGGCCAAGCTGCTTAGAAATGCGATGGCATCGAAGAGATTGGACTTACCGACGCCATTGACCCCAGCAATGCAGGTAAACGCTCCAAAACGAATGTCTACGTCAACCAGATTCTTGAATCCATCGACTTTAAGCCGCGTCAACATGAGAAACCTCTGATTACGATCATTAGGACTATCCATCGACAGTTTTGCTTATCGGTCCTTGCTGTGCCAATCTTACTTCCGCCTGCCCTTCTTGCCCAGCTTTTTACGGGATTTGAGTGAGCGCGCTGGAGCGGAGTTGGCTTTCTTTTTCGCTTTAGGCTTTGACTTACCCGGTTTCTTGCCGATCAGTGGCAGGCCATCTTCCACAATAGAGAACTGGAGCTTGCGCTCCTGGGCCAGGATGCGGTCGAGGATGACCTGCACGCGGTCTCCGGCGCGGAAGCAGCGTCCGCTGCGCTCGCCGATGATCTCGTGTGTGTTTTCGCGCCAGGTGTAGCGGTCGTCTCGGAGCGAATCGATGGGCACCAGCCCCTCGACAAATAGGTCGGTCAGCTCGACAAAGAGACCGTATTTGGCTGGATTCAGCACCAGCGCGTCAAACTCCTCACCGACGCGGTCCTGCATGAAGCGAACCTTTTTCCACTCGACGAGTTCGCGTTCAGCCTCGGCGGCGCGGCGCTCGGTGAGGCTGGTTTCCTCGGCTATTTGGGCCAGTTCCGTCTCGGGGATGGGAGGCGCGCTGGTGAAATTTTGTAATTCCCCCGGTCTCAATCGCGAGATCGGGGGCACCCGCGAGTCTTTAGGTTGGGAGGCTCCACCTTCATTGGGATGCGTCCAGGGCGAGCTGTGGCGGCCTTCGGCCACGGCCGCCTCCGCGTGAAGGCCCGAGCTTAGCAGCGCCATGATGATGCGATGGACGATGAGGTCAGGATAGCGGCGGATGGGTGAGGTGAAGTGGGTGTAACTGGGCGCAGCCAGGGCGAAGTGTCCCTCGTTGATCTCAGAGTAGCGCGCCTGCTTGAGCGAGCGCAGCATGAGGTAGCTGAGGATGCGCTCTTCCGGCTTGCCTTCGATTTTGGCGGCCAGTTTTTGATACATGCGCGGGGTGACGGGAATGTCTTCAGGCACCTCATGCATCCTGGGGTTGCGCCCCTGGCCGTGGGAGTCGCGCCGCTCGCCGCGGGTTTGGATGCGCTTGACGGGCAGCGCGCCGAGGCCGAGCGAGTAACCGAAGGCCGCTGCCAGCTCCTCGAACTGGACGACGCGTCGGGGTTCAGGCTTCTCATGAATGCGGTAGAGCGAGGGCACGCCGAGATCTTCAAGCCAGGTAGCGACGCACTCGTTGGCGGCCAGCATGAACTCCTCGATGAGGCGGTTGGCCCAGGTGCGCTCTGACTTGGTGACGCCGCGCATCTGGCCTTGCTCGTCAAACTCGATGACCGGCTCGGGCAGGTCGAAGTCGATGCTGCCGCGATCTTCGCGGCGCTGGTTCATGAGGCCGGCCAGCAGGCGCATGCGCTCAAAGCGCTGCCGCGCCTCTGGGCCAGGGTCAAGCTCTCCGGAGAGAATGGCCTGTACCTGGGTGTAGGTCATGCGGGCGGCGGAGCAGATGACGCCTTCGACGATTTCGTAGCTCTGGATGTGGCCGGTTGAGTCGAGCTGCATGATGCAACTCAAGACAAGCCGGTCTTCGCCGGGGCGCAGGCTGCATATGTTGGTGGAGAGTTCCTGGGGCAGCATAGGAATGGCGCGGTCAGGGAAGTAGACGCTGGTTCCTCGGAAGCGCGCTTCGAGATCGAGGTCCGTTTCGGCGCGCACATACTCGGAGACGTCGGCAATGTGGACTTGCAGTTCGTAGCCTGCGCCGCCGGCGCGCTCGGTAACCAGAACGGCATCGTCAAAGTCGCGGGCGGTTTCGCCGTCGATGGTGACGATGGGCAGCGAGCGGAAATCACGGCGGCTGGCGACCTCTTCCGGGTCGAGATGGGCCACGGCGCGGGCTTCAGCCAGAACCTTCTCAGGAAAGATGCGCGGCAACTGATGCTTGCGAATCATCATTTCGACATCGACGCCGAAGTCGTCCGGATCGCCCAGCACCTCAATGACGCGGCCAACCGCTGGCCGGGTAGGCGTGGGCCAACTGGTGATCTCGACATCCACGACAAGGCCTTCGAGGTTTTCGTGGGCGGCAGAGGCGGCGGCCTGGCTGCCGAGCACGCGGTGGGGAGTGGCGGTTCCGGCGTCGTCAAGCAGTTCCTCTCCGGGAGGAATCAAGATGGGTTGAGTCATGCGCTCGTCGAAGGGAGTGACCAGATTTCCCTGTTCCCGGCCGGAACGAGCATAGTGAAATACGCCAACAACGGTGGGGTTGTGGCGCTCTACAACGCGGACGATGCGGCCCATGCGGCGGCCGTCGGCCTTGGGGGGGGCGACATCGACCAACACCTGGTCGCCCTGCATGGCTCCGTTGATCTCATTAGGCGGAATGAAGATATCCTCATCGATACCTGATGCCTGGCGGGCGTTGGGACGGACAAAGCCGTAGCCGTCGCGATGCAGATCGAGGCGGCCGGCGGCGAGATTGTCGCGCGAGCCGGTTCTTTGCGGGATGCCCCAGTGCTCGCGGTCGAGCTTGGCCAGTTCGCCGCGCGCGGTAAGACGTGCCAGTTGCTCCAGCAGCAGACGGCGCTGGCGCCCGCCGCCCAGGCCTAATTCGCGCACCAGTTGCTTGTATCCGGCTTTCTGCCCAGCCGAGCGGGCAATACGCACAACCAGTTCACGATCCGTCATAGGTAAAGAGTACAGCGAGTCTGAGAGACCCGCTGAAAGGGAAGCGGTTGATTTCTTTAATTCGCCCGTGATCTACCGGCCACAATTCGTGATTTCAGCCCATGGTCGTGTTGACGAGTTTGGTAAACCTGTGCAATTAACGATTACAATTGCGCGAACGAGATATTCAAGCGGACTGCGGAGAGGTACCATCGTACTGTGGTCGCAAGCAGGTTGCCGAGAAAAGATTCCGGCAACTGGAGACTCCAGGTTTTGGTCCAAGGCAGCGACCTTGCCCATACAACCCATCCTCCCCTAGGAAAGGAAGTAAATACTGTGTCCGCAATGTGGAAACCAAGCCAGACCGGATCATCGCCCTCGAACTTCAACCCAGAACCCGCGCGGCCGTTGCAAGCAGCTCCAACCGCCGACGTGGCGCGCGCCCGGATTGCGCCGGCAACAGGCGATCAGGCAACGATTGGCAAAGGCCTGGTCGTTAAAGGCGAGATAACCGGTACAGAGTCTCTCTTTATAGATGGCAAAGTAGAAGGCAGCATCAACCTGCCTGGGAACCGCGTGACCGTGGGCGCCCATGGGCAAGTTTCTGCGAACATGGCCGTGTGCATCAACGCCCGCGAGATTGTGGTGTTGGGTAAGGTCAACGGCAATGTTACAGCATCCGATCGCGTGGATATCCGCGCAGAGGGTGGGCTAACAGGCGATGTGTGCGCGGCTCGTATCAGCATTGAGGATGGAGCCTTTTTCAAGGGAGGGATCGACATCCGCAAGGCGGAGGCTGCTCCGGAAGGGCCTACAGCCAGGGTTACGCCAGTTCCCGAGGAGCGCAAACCGGTTTTGCCGTAGCGTATTCAACTCATATGGACTGAAGTCCAGCCCCCGCAGCAAGATCAGATTGCCGCGGGGGTGCGCGATTTTGCGTAACGCCCACGAGCGATTACAAAAGAGAGATTCATACGAGCAGCACAGAAATGACCGGAGGATGGGTTATCCCATGCCGAGGCGCTTCATCATCGCTCTAGGCAGAGCGGAACCGGATTTTTCCAGAACCCATCGCACCACGACCAGCCACAGGGCCGACCCCGCCACCAGTTCAGCCAAGTCAATCCAGCGGATATGAGAGAGCGCGCGCGATTGGACCAGATGAGCTGTGGAACCACCTACCCAGGTAAAGACGATCCAGATGGCAAGTCCGCTGGCCACGGCGGCGGCAAGGCAGCGGCCCATCTCGGCAAAATCCAGGCTTGCCAGCGAGACCATGCGCCGCCGGTGAAGCAGCACGGCGATGGTTACGGTTTGCAGGGCGATGCCGATGTCGGAGGCAATCGAGAGGCCCATGGCGCCGTACCAGAGATGGAAGGCGGCATAAATGGGCAGCGAAACCAGGGTCACCGCAGTTCCAGCGGCCATAGGGACCATGGTGTTTCCGGCCGCATAAAAGGCGCGAGAGTAAATTGCCTGTGCCGACCAGAGAAACAAGGAGACGGAAAAGACGGCGAAGTAGGTGGCGCACTCCCGCGCATCGCCCAGCGAAAAGCGTCCTCCGGCAAAGAGCAGTTCAACCAGCGGCACGGCCAGCGCCACCATACCTGAGGCGACCAGCAGGCCGAGGGAGGCAACGCGTGAGACGGAGTCCGCGACGCCGGTGGCGAAATCATAGCGGCGCTGCTGCGACCAGAGGCTGGCGAAGAAGGGCATGGAAGCGGCTCCGGCGGCCTGGGCCAGCACGGCCATGGGAGCAGTAAAGAGCTGCTTGGCGTAGCTCATGAGCGAAACCGCGCCGCTGGTGGTGGAGGCGAAATGAGCAATGATCCAGCTATCTGCGGTGACCAGGGAGACGCCGACGATGAGCGGCAGTGAGAGCCGCACCCACTCGCGAAAACCCTCGTCGTGAAGGTCGAGGATGGGCCGGTAGCGAGTTCCGGCGCGGCGGGCAAAGATCCAATTGAGAAGAAAAGGCCCAAAGAAAGCACCCGCGAGCGTGCCGATGGCCAGCGAGGAGACGCCGATGCGATGCACCAGCAGGACGCCGCCCACAATGGTTCCCATGCCATAGATCAGTGGGGCCACGGCTTGCACGCTGAATTGCTTGCGCACCAGCAGGACCGCACCAAAGACTCCGCCGGCAAAGAAGAACAACTGCGCGGGCAGCAGTATACGCGTGAGGCGCACGCAGAGAGCAGCCTTCTGCGCGTCAAAGCCGTTAAACCACCAGTGAATGTACCAGGGGGCAAAGATTTCAGCCAGCACTACGGCGCTGCCCAACACGATGTACATGGTGGTGAGGATGACGGAAAGGGAGCGCTGGCCCTCGGCCTCCCGGCCAGTGTCTCGATAACGGGTGAGGATGGTGACGAAGGTGATGGAGGCGGCGCCGCCGACCAGGAAGTAAGAGATCATGTCGGGCAGCACAAAAGCGCGGTTGAGGGCATCGGCGGCCATGCCGCGGCCGAAGAGCCAGACAATGTATTTGACCCGCACCAACCCGATGATTCGGGAGAGGAAGGTGGAGACCATCAGCACTACGGTGGCCGAGAAGACCGAGTGCGCGTGCGAGGGGCGCAGCATTCCCAGGCCGCGGGCCCACCTGGAGCGCGGCGGCGGAGGGAATTGAGTTGAGGGCGATTTAGCCACTGCAGTTGATTCTACCGGGGTTGCGAGAAGCCGGAGCGCGTATTCTGTCCGCAGGAGGGCATGGCGTGCAGCGGAGCTTTGGTGTGGTGGCGGTGTTGTGGGTGGCGATGGGGGCTGGTGCGATGGCTCAAACGATTCATGGGCGCGACGGGATTGTCTTGCCGCAGCCGCCACAGGTCGAGACGGTCCCGGTGGTGGACGACTACTTTGGGACGAAGATCATCGACAGCTACCGCTGGCTGGAAGATGCGAAAAGCCCGGAGACGCGGGCCTTTATTGCTGCGCAGAATGCTTATACGGCTCGTTATTTGAAGCAAGCGCGCATCCGGTCCCAGGTGGTGGACGGTCTGGAGGATCTGGAGCAGGTTCCAAGCTGGTCTCTGCCTATTGAGCGTGGAGGCAACTACTTTTTCGAGAAGAGGCTGGCCGGCGAAGGCCAATCTTCGATCTACATCCGCAGCGGCTGGACGGGCAAGGACGAGCGGCTGATCGACCCGGCAGCGTTGAGCCGCGACCCCAACACATCCGTAGAGATTGCGGATGTATCGCGCGACGGTACGCTGCTGGCCTACCAGCTTCGCCAGGGCGGTGCGGATGAGACTACCGTGCATGTGTACAACACCAAGACCGGCAAGACTCTGGACGATGAACTGCCCAGAGGCCTTTATTGGTCAGTGAACTTTACGCCGGATGGCAAGGGGCTCTATTACACCCTGGCGAATCGGCAGGGAACTCTGCTGTATGAGCATGTGCTGAACACGCTTCCCTCGCGGGATACGCTGCTTTTCGGCCACGAATTTCGCGGTGAGGCGCTGGGCCCGGTTGACCTGTTCGGGGCCGGGGTAACTGACGACGGCCGCTACCTGGTGGTGGAGATCGACCGCGGCGTGCCGGCCAGGCGCGTGGATATTGTCTGCCGCGACCTGACCGTGCCGGGTTCTCCATTTGAAGTGCTGGTGTGGGGGGTGGATGCGCGCTTTTCGGCCATCTACGCCAAGGGCGCGTGGTATGTAAAGACAGACTACAAGGCGCCCAACGGGCGCATTCTCAAAGCCGACCCCGGCATTCTGCCGGATGTGTGGAAGACGGTTGTAGGCGAAGAAAAGGAACCGATCGACAGCTTCAGCATTGTGGGCGGAAAGATCTACGTGAGGCGGCTGAAGGACGTGAAGCCGGAGACCTCAGTTTATACGCTGGAGGGCAAAGCGGCAGGCACGGTGGATTACGGCGGCATCGGCACGGCCTCTGACTTGATGGGGCGCAGCACGGACCGCTACGGCTTCTTCAGCTTCGAGTCGTTCATTGTGCCGCCCACCTTTTACCGGTTGGATACGGCGACCGGCAAGCGCGAGGTGTTTGCACAGCCCAAGACTCTCTTCGACTCCAGCCAGTATGAGCTGAAGCAGGTTCTCTACAAATCGAAGGATGGCACCAAAATACCGATGTTCGTTGCCGGGAAGAAGGGGTTGAAGCGGGACGGGACGGAGCGGCTGCTGATGACCGGCTATGGCGGCTTTGACCTGAGCATGACCCCGGAATGGAATCCTGCCTATGCCTGGTGGCTGCAACAGGGCGGCTGGTTTGCGTTGCCCAACCTGCGCGGCGGCGGCGAGTACGGCGAGCAGTGGCACGAGCAGGCCATGTTTGATAAGAAGCAGAACGTCTTCGACGACTGGTTTGCGGCGGCAGAGTACCTGATTGCCAACAAATACACCTCGCCCGCGCACTTTGCCATTCGCGGCCGGTCAAACGGCGGACTGCTAATGGGGGCGGCTATCACCCAGCGGCCCAGTCTATTTTCAGCGGTGTGGTGTGGCTATCCACTGCTGGATATGCTGCGCTACCAGAAGTTTCTGCAGGGTCCGCACTGGACGACGGAATACGGGTCGGCGGAGAAGGAGAGCCAATTCCAGTATCTGCTGAAGTACTCTCCGTACCAGCATGTGAAGGACGGAACGGCCTATCCGGCGGTGATGTTCTTTACCGGCGACAGCGACACGCGGGTGGACCCGCTCCATGCCCGCAAGATGACGGCGCTATTGCAGACGGCCTCCTCCAGCGGTCGTCCAATTTTGCTGCACTATAGCCTCACTGGCGGCCACTCCGCCGGGGTGGGCGTGGAGCAGAAGATTCAGGACGATGCGGATGAGCTGACTTTTCTGTGGACTGAAACGAGACAAGTGGCTCCAACAAAGTAGGTTATGCTGCCTGGTACTGGTACTCAAGTTACAGGTCCTGCCGTAACCTCATGCCCGGACAATCGCTTCCGATAAGGAGGATACGGAACCAAAGCAGCCAGTTCCTATGCTCACTCTCGCTTATCGCAAGCGCCTTGAGGGCAAGCGGAGGAGACGACAGGCCGCGTTCGGCAGTTTGTATAGGACTTCAATCAAGGGACGGTTGCATATCCCCATCTGAAACAGGCTGATAGGGGAGCGCTACCGGGAGTCGAAATGCCACAAGCAGAGTTGGAGAGCGGTGGAATCGATCGGCAGCAGGAAGATGCGCGGCTGGCTGCGCTGATTTCGACCGGGATTCTGGACACTCCGCCGGAGTCCGGCTACGACGCCATTACCCGGCTGGCCGCCGAGTATTTTCTGGCCGATACGGCACTGCTGGGCTTTGCGGACGATAGCCGGATCTGGATCAAGTCGCACTGGGGCCAGGCGGTGCGGGAACTGCCGAGGAGCAACTCAATCTTTGACATGGTTCTGGCCGCAGATGGACCGGTGATTGTGCCGGACATTTCAAAGAACTCTCACTTCGTGGGTAGCCGGTTGCCCCTCGGGCGACTCGATGTTCGCTCCTTTGCCGGCGTTCCGGTGCGATCGACAGAAGGAAAAATACTTGGGGTATTGACCATACTGGGGTGCCAACCCCGGCGCACCATGTCACTGGATGAGCTGCGTATGCTGGAGAGCCTGGCCGATATGGTTTCAAGCCAGTTGGAACTGCGCAAGCTGCGCGAAGCCTTCAACGGGAACGAGCTGCGGTGCCCCCGCCCGGTAGCAAGCGTAGGCGCCGACGGGAGCTGGCCGAGCAGTCCGGATTTACGCCGTGCCCTTGACCGGCGCGAGTTTGTACTCTACTACCAGCCGGAAGTGGAACTCACGACGCGAAAGATTGTGGGCCTGGAGGCTTTGATCCGCTGGCAGCATCCGGAGCGGGGGCTTGTACCGCCCATGGACTTTATTCCTCTAGCAGAGGAGTGCGGCCTGATATTGCCGATAGGCGACTGGGGACTAGCTGAAGCCTGCAACCAGATACAGAAGTGGTGCCTTGAAGATCGGGGCCATCGCTCCCTACGAGTGTGCGTGAATCTCTCGGCACGCCAGTTTTCACGGGAGGGGCTGGCCGATCATGTGGAGGCTCTGCTACTGCAATCGGGCATATCGAGCCAGCAACTGGGTCTGGAGATGACCGAGTCAAGCCTGATTCCGAATATGCGCATCGCGCTGGAAGTACTGGGCAGCCTGCGCAGGCTGGGAGTGTCCCTGCTGATGGACGACTTTGGCACAGGCTACAGCTCGCTGAGCAACCTGCATTCCTTTCCTTTCGACGTGCTCAAGATCGACCGCTCGTTCGTGGGCCGAATGATCGAGGGCGATCAACCGCGCCAGATCGTGCGGACGATTATCGAACTGGCCCGAGTGCTGGGAATGGATGTGGTGGCGGAGGGAATTGAGACGCTGGAACAATACCACCTGCTGCGGCAAATGGGATGCCGCTATGGCCAGGGCTTTCTATTTGCACGGCCCTTGTCCGCCGAGAACATTACCATGCTGCTACGCCTGCCAGGACGCATTCTCCCGGAATTTGTGGAGGAAGCCGCCTGCGCCTGAGGGCAGGAAAGGTATGAAGGCGGGATGGAGGACGGTTTCATTTTGGTATTGGCTGATGACTCTTCCACATCTGGAATTCGCGCGCATATTTGCATGGGAAATTCCTCACGCTCGTGGCCATCGCACGCGGTATGCTCCAAGCCATGCAGCAAGCAGCCGAAACCTCCCCCTCACCAACCGCAGCAAACTTTGCGGGCCTGTTGGCCGCGCTGACCTCGCCCGCGCCAAAAGCCGCCCCCAGCGACAGGTCTTCATCGCAGGGGCGGAAAACCGGGGCCCCCAGCGACGGGTCTTCGTTGCAGGGGTGGAAAACCTCGCCAGACTGGAACGATGACGGTCTTGAAGACGATGTGGCAACCCTGAGTTATGAACGCGCCCTGCGCACACACGCCCGCTATCGCGCTAGCAACTCGGATGACCGGTCACTTACTCAGCCCGCCGCTGCTCCCGTCGATAGCTATGAGACGCTTCCGGCCGAGGCGTTTGCGACTGCACCCAAAGCAAAGAGTAATGCGGCCGACGCAGGCGGCAGAATTGCAGAGCAGGATGCTGTTCGCAAGACTCCCGCGCTTTTTGAGAAAAACCTGAAGAGTGCCAGCATTACCATTCGCGTGAGCAAAGAGGAGTGCGAGCAACTGCACCAACGCGCAGCCGAGGCCGGGTTGACCGTGTCGGCTTATCTGCGCTCCTGCACCTTTGAGGCGGAGTCACTGCGGGCGCTGGTGAAGGACACCATGGCGCAGTTGAAGCCAGTCACATCCGCTGCCACACAGGCCGCTCCCGTCGAGGCACAGCGCGGCAAGTCAAGGTGGATGGCGCGTATGTTTACGCCCTGGCAGGGCAGCCGGCGCGTTGCCCGCGCGTGAGGCGAGTGGGGCAGGCCTTTATCGTGCTAAAAGTTCATTGGCACGCGACGAGCGAAAAAGTCAACTCCCATGGAATGTGTAACTTGTGGGAGGCGTACAGCCATACAGCCGCTGTAAACGCCCTTGATGAGTGTCTGCAAGCTTATGAAACTAGATAATTTAAGAGGCTTTTACTGGCGTACAGGAGAAAAACATTTTTTGCGAATTTGGTACGCCGGAATGGGGCTGGGAGGCAGCATTTGTGGCCGAGAGAGCCAGGTTTGCGAGATTTTCAGCGCACTTCATCTGTCTACTATTGTGCGCCGGGGAGGGGTAATTCTGCGCAAAGGGCCAGCGGGCGGAGTTGGCAAGTCAGCGAGTTAGCGAAAAGCAAGTTAGCGCGGCTGCGCCGCAAGCGAGTCAGCAAGTCAGCGAAAAGCGGGGTTGGTGGCGAGGGCAGGGTCTATGCGCTCCTAAGCGCCCAACAGCGAGGCGCCGGGGACATCCACTTGGTCGGCAATCAAGGGCGCTGTGCCCGCCGATGGCATGGACCGAAGCCTAACACTGAAAGGTGGTTATAATCTCCAAAATGGACATTTCCGGTATCTTCACGAATGTAGCCACCAAAATGAGGGCCGATTTTGAAGGCGCTAGGGCAGCTATGACCCATCCTGCGCTTAAAGGCAATGCGTTTGAGGAGACGTTTCGCGCATTCCTCAGTCAATACCTTCCTAACTCACTAGATATTTTAAGTGGTCAAGTTGTAGACAGTCATGACTGTACTTCCAAACAGATGGACGTAATAGTTACCGATTCCGCAAAGACCCCGGTCTTTTATCAGTCTGATAATGCAAGAGTTGTGCCAGTTGAGTGCGTGTATTCGGTTATCGAAGTTAAAGCAAATCTAACTTTGGCGAATGTCGATTCTGTTTTTGAAAACATGAAGAGCGTGAAGCAGCTAAAAAAGACTGCATATATTCCGGAAAACGGAGTTATCACTAGAACACTGCAAATGTATGGCAAGGATTGGTCAATTTGGCCAGTGAATTACTTTGTGTTCGCGTTCGAAAGTGCGGACCTTAACAGTGTTGCTCAGCGTCTTCAGAAGCTGGCCATCGACTGTGCAGCGCCTCCAGAGGCACGTGTAGATATGGTATGTGTTCTCGACCGAGGTGTAATCTGTAACCAACATACGAACGGATTGATTGATGCACTTCCGAATGCTTCTTCAAATTTGATTCCCTACAGTACTTCGAAATCTTTGCTGCTTTTTTACGCACTGGTCTCGCACTATTTCAATCAGGCTTGGCTTCCATCGTTTCAATTTAAGGACTACCTCGGAAAGATACTCTTTGACTAGACTCAAGGTCGTGCCGATCCATCCGGTTCTTACAGTAACGCCAGCCTTTTTTGACGCACAATCGCCAATTCGCTCATCGACGCATCGCGACGAAATTGGGGTTACGGGCGGTTACCGCCTTATCATCAGTTACCGCTAAACCACCAATCGGGTACGACTTCGGCGTGGATTCGTTTTGCCCTTCCAGCGAATCCATGGCAGTTTGCTACTCCACTTGAAGAACCAGGCACTTCAGGTATTCGGTCTCCGGCAGGTTCAGGACTACTGGATGGTCGATGGCGGCGCCACGGCGCTCCAGCAGACGCACGCGGCGAGAGAGATCGACGGCGGCTGAGGCCACGCTGGCTTCGAGTTCTGCCCAGCCCACATGATGCGAGCAGGAGCAGGTGATGAGCAGCCCGCCGGGGCGCAGCATCTTGAGCGCGCGCAGGTTCAGCTCTTTATAGCCCCGCAAAGCTCCCTCGACGGCACGCTTGGTTTTGGCAAAGGCGGGAGGATCGAGAACGATGGCGTCAAAGCTCTCACCCGCGTCCGACCAGTCGCGCAGGATTTGAAAGGCGTCGGCCTCTACCCAATCCACCTGCGCGGAGAGGCTGGCGCGGTTGGCCTCAAGATTGCGTTCAGCCACTTCAAGCGAGGCGCGGGAGGCGTCAACGCCGGTGACCTGGGCGCAAACCTGGGCAAGGTGCAGGGCAAAGCCGCCCTGGTAGCAGCAGACGTCCAGCGCACGGCCGGTTGCGCCCAGCCGCTTGGCCCATTCGGTGGCGGCGGCATAGTTGGCGCTCTGATCGAGAAATGCGCCGGTTTTTTGGCCGGAGTTGGCATCGTAGTGGAAGAGCAGGCCGTTGAGGCGGAAGATGGTGCTAGTGGGCTGAGCCGCAGCGTTGGCAACCCAAAGAGGTTCGGCGCTAGGCGCGGCAAGCCCCTCCAGTTCGCGCATGCGCGGGTCAGGGCGCTCCAGAATGGCGGCAGGAGCCAGCTCTTCACGCAGTACGCGCACGCAGGTTTCGCGCACCGCGGCCGAGTCCAGACCCTTGGCCAGAAGCTGAAGAATCACCAGGTCGCCGTATTTGTCTACCACCAGACCGGGAAGCTCGTCGGCCTCGCTGAAGCAGAGGCGGCAGGAGTCAGTCTGCTTGCTGAGCAGCGGCTTGCGGCGTGTAATGGCCGCGCGCAGCCGGCTTGCCAGCAACTCAAGCCAGGCGGCCTCATCCACAGCTTCGCGCGAAACCATACGCAGCGCGATTTGCGAGGCAGGACTATAGAGCGCGGTGCCCAGCAGCAGGCCACGGCTATCGGCCACCGGCAGCAGAGCGGGCGGGTCGCCGGCACTGGGCAGCTCAATGGTTTCGATATCGGAGGCGTAGACCCAGAGGTAGCCGCTGCGCAGCCGGTCAGCGGCGCGGCGAGTGACCTGTGCGCCAAGAGCAGGGCGCGGATTCGGTCGCGGGGCTGGGTGCGGAGCTGGGCGGACGGCGGGGCGGCTGATTGCGGCGCTCTTGCCCGCGGCCTTCGGCTTGCTTTTTGAGGTGCGAATCTCCGG
>VFSW01007289.1_pt1 | contig 16083 bp, 12 predicted proteins | sample 5358111 | NCBI WGS metagenome assembly VFSW01 (sample SAMN11554181, study PRJNA540505) | mine drainage metagenome | isolation source: sediment from site ElyBrook_90M | place: USA: Ely Copper Mine, Vershire, VT | collected 2017 | reverse complement strand
GTGCGACGGCCCCGATAAGCTCGTTATAATGCGAGATCACCAGATTGGGGCCCAAAGTGCTGACGTGCTGGTCGGTATAGCCGAAATCCACGGCAATGACGGGCACTCCGGCGGCTTTGGCGGTGTCGATGTCGGTGCGGCTGTCGCCCACCATGATGCTGGTTCCAGCATGGCCGCCTGCCGCCTGAATGGTCGCCAGCAGCGTGCGCGGATCGGGTTTGCAAAATGCGAAAGTGTCCTGGCCGCAAATGGTGCGGAAACGGTCTGCCAGGCCCAGCAGGCTTAGAAGACGGCGCGAGGCGGCTTCATATTTATTGGTGCAGACGCCAAAGACAAAGCCCTGTGATGCCAGTTCCGCCAGCGCCTCGGCAACTCCGGGAAACACCTTCGAGTGAACGGCAATATTGGCGGTGTAATAGACCAGAAACGCCTGGAACAGCTCTTCCAGGCGCTCAGGTGAGACGCTGCGGTTCTGGTTGGCGAGGCCACGGGTGATCAATTTGCGGGCACCATGGCCAACCATAGGACGGGCGTCAGCGGGCGCAACCGGGGCCGCGCCTTCGTGCACCAGGACATGATTAAGCGCAGCGATGAGGTCGTCCGCGGTATCGACCAGCGTGCCGTCGAGATCAAAGACAATGAGTGGGGAACGTGTGGGCACGAAAGCAAACTCCTGGGATCTGCGTTGGGACATGCCACAAATTCTGAAGCTTGTCAGGTGCGCGCTTGCGCTATGATATTCAGGGGGATGATTCGGATTGGCTTGCGCGCCATCCCAGCAGCGAGGAGTTGGCCCATGGTTTGCAGCATGTTGCGGGATGGCAGTGTGTCCCGGCAGCGCAAGATTTCCCGCAACACCGTGCTTTGGCGCGGATTCACCATCCTGACAGTGTTGATGGCCAGCCTTGGCGTGGCCAACGCGAGCCCGTATCAGTTTCTGGCGCCCTCGCAGACCGATTTGAACCGAGTCTATAAAATCAACAGGATCACGGGCGAGGTTGGGGCCTGCGAGTTCGAACTTGATAAAACCGCACCCAATAGCGCCGCCAATATCGGCTCGACGCTCTGCTTTGCGGAAGGCCCTGGCGCCGGGGCGCAGCCGCCGAGCGACTACCGCCTCATTCGCTCGCATGATGCAGCCGACGGAGGCGTGTTCAGGGTTGATCTGCGCTCCGGCGCGGTGTCGGTGTGCTATGTCATCAAGGACAGGGTGGTATGCACGGCGGCGGCAAAATAGCGGCACCGTGACATTGCAAGATTGAGGCCTTCGCGCCATAACCAGCCGCACAATGGTGCTGCAGGGAGTGTTGCGCATGAAACTCGCCGATCCGAGCCTTTTAAAACAGCAATGCCTGATTGACGGACAATGGAGCGGCGAGGGCGTTGACGCGATCAACAATCCCGCCACGGGGGCCCTGGTCGCCAAGGTGCCAAAGTTCGGTGCCAGCGAAGCCCATGAGGCGATTGGTGCCGCGAGCCGCGCTTTCAAGCCCTGGGCGGCCAAGCTCGCCAAGGAGCGCTCTGCCATCTTGCGGCGCTGGTATGAATTGATGCTGGCCAACCGCGAGGATATTGCCACCATCATGACGAGCGAGCAGGGCAAGCCCATCAGCGAGGCCCGCGGCGAGGTCGATTATGCGGCGTCGTTTGTGGAATTTTACGCCGAACAGGCCAAGCGGGTTTATGGCGAAACCATTCCCTCGCACCGCGCTGATGCCAGGGTCATGGTGCTCAAGCAGCCGGTCGGGGTCATGTGCGCCATTACGCCCTGGAATTTTCCGGCAGCGATGATCACCCGCAAGGTTTCGCCCGCTTTGGCTGTCGGCTGCACGGCGGTGGTGAAACCGGCACCCGAGACGCCCTTGACCGCACTGGCGCTGGGCGAATTGGCGTTGCGCGCCGGTTTTCCGCCCGGTGTACTCAATCTCATCACCGGCGATGCCCCCGCGATTGGCGAGGTCATGTGCTCGCATGAGGATGTGCGCTTCATCGGCTTCACCGGTTCGACCGAAGTCGGGCGCCTGCTGATGCGCCAGTCGGCCTCGACCATCAAGAAGGTGGGCCTTGAGCTTGGCGGCAATGCGCCTTTCATCGTTTTTGATGATGCCGACATCGATGCTGCCGTGCAGGGCGCCATGCTGTCCAAATTCCGCAACATGGGGCAGACGTGCGTGTGTGCCAACCGCATCTATGCGCAGGATGGCATTTATGATGCCTTTGTCGCCAAACTGACAGCCGAAGTGGCAAAATTGAATGTCGGCAATGGCATGGAGGCTGGCGTCAACCAGGGGCCGCTGATCAACCCGGAAGCCGTGCTGAAGGTTGAATGTCACGTCGCCGACGCCGTTTCCAAGGGCGCAAAAGTGCAGGTTGGTGGCTCGCGCCACGCATTTGGCGGCACATTTTACCAACCAACCGTGCTGTCGGGCGTCACCAGCAGCATGTTGATCGCCCGCGAAGAAACCTTTGGGCCGATTGCGCCGGTGTTCCGCTTCAAGGACGATGCCGATGTCATCGCCATGGCCAATGCCACCGAATATGGCCTGGCGGCGTATTTCTATGCCCGCGACCTGAAGCGGGTGTTCCTTGCTGCCGAGCAACTGGATTATGGAATGGTGGGGATCAATACGGGGATCATCGCCTCGGAAGTGGTGCCGTTTGGCGGCGTCAAGCAATCGGGTCTTGGCCGCGAGGGCTCACATCACGGCGTCGAGGAGTTTCTTGACATGAAATATTTGCTTGTAGCGGGATTGTAATGTCGAACCCGAAAGAAGCAGTGGCGCGGGCTGCCGTGGCGCATGTCGTGCCTGGAATGCGGCTGGGGCTTGGCACCGGTTCGACGGCGGCGTTGTTTGTGGCGGCATTGGGCGCACGGGTGAAGGATGGTCTCAAGCTGCGCTGTGTGGCGACATCACAGGCAACCCATGCGCAGGCCGCTGCGCTGGGCATCCCGCTGGCAACATTGGACGAAATGCCGGAACTCGATCTGACCATTGATGGCGCAGACGAAATCGATCCGGCGCTGCGCCTGATCAAGGGCGGCGGCGGCGCGCTGCTGCGCGAGAAAATCGTCGCCGCAGCCTCGCGCGAGATGCTTGTGATCAGCGATGACAGCAAACTGGTGGCGCATCTTGGTCGCTTTCCCTTGCCGGTGGAGGTCAATGCTTTTGGATTGGCCGCGACGCTGAAGCGCCTCGAGCGCGTTGCGACACGCCACGGGGCGGTCGCAGCCCCCAAGCAGCGCATGCGCGCTGATGGCGCGGCGTTTGTCACCGATGGCGGCCACTTCATCGTCGATTGCGGCTTTGGGGTCATCCATGATGCCGACGCCCTCTCGAGCGAACTTTTTGCCATTCCGGGCGTTGTCGAACATGGGCTCTTCATAGGCATGGCGCGACGCGCATTGATCGGGGATGGCGCTGGTGTGCGCGAAATCGTTGCACCTGTGTCCTAAACGCCACGCTTCATTGCTGACGCGGCCTGAAAATGCCGCTATAGGCAGACCTTGGAGCGAGGGTCGCGCGACGCATTGCGCGCAAATTCTGAAAGGCAAATCATGGTTGCGCTGCATGGAGTGTTGACGGGCCGCAAGCTGCTGGCAAGTTTAGTTATGACGGGTACACTGTTGGCAGGAATGGCATCGGCATCTGGGGCCTATGCCGCGCAGCAGCCGACTCCAGCGCCAGCGCCTTCCGCATCGGCTCCAGCCCTGAAGGCTCCGACAGCCGCCGAGATCGCGCTCGGGCGGAAAATCGTTGTCGATTCCAAGTTGAATGTGCAGATTCAGGCCTCAGTGGCTGTTCTGATGGATCAATTGGTGAGGACCACCAGCCGCACCCAGCCGGAAGTCATCAAGCCGCTGACCGCCGTTTTAACTGAATTGCAGCCAAGCCTGATGAAACAGGCCGATGTGCTGATCGACAAGACCGCAAAGGCCTATGCGCAGGTGCTGACCGATAAGGAACTGCAGGACATTGATACGTTTTTCGCATCACCCTCAGGACAGCGCTATGCCAAGATCCAGCCGCTGGTACTTGGCGTGCTTGGTCAGGCGATGGTGCCGTGGCGTCAGGAGCTCACCGCCAAAATGATGGATGACGTGCGCGCCGCCCTGAAGAAAAAGGGCGTCGACTTCAACTAAGCCAGCGCAGAGGGTAAGCCGGTGACTGGCTTTGATGTCGATTTTTTCGTGATTGGTGCTGGTTCCGGCGGAACCAGGGCTGCCCGCATCGCGGCGGGCCACGGTGCCAAAGTGATGGTCGCCGAAGAATTTCGCATCGGCGGCACCTGCGTCATTCGCGGCTGTGTGCCCAAGAAGCTGATGGTTTACGCCAGCCGGTTTGCCGACGACTTTGAAGACGCAGCGGGCTTTGGCTGGAACATTTCCGGTGCGAGTTTCGACTGGCCGCGACTGGTGGCCGCCAAGGAAGCTGAAGTCACAAGGCTTTCGGGGATATATCGCACCAACCTGATGAACGCTGGCGTCGAGATTGTCGAGAGCCGCGCCGTCATTGTCGGCCCGCACCAGGTCCGTCTTGCCTCCGACGACCGTGTGGTCAGTGCCAGACATATTCTGGTGGCGACCGGCTCGACGCCGGATCTGGGGCGAGTCTGCGAGGGGCTCGATCTGACGATTACCTCCAACGAGATTTTTGACCTGCCCACACTGCCGCAGAGGCTGCTGATCATTGGCGGCGGTTATATTGCGGTGGAATTTGCCAGCCTGATGCAACGTCTTGGCAGCAAGGTGACAATGGTGTTTCGCGCCGACATGGTGCTCCGCGGCTTTGACAGTGATATGCGCCTTGGCCTGACCGAGGGTCTCACGGCGGCGGGCGTCGCAATTCTGTCTGGCCGGTTGCCACGTCATATGCAGCGCCTGCCCGAGGGCATTGCCGTCAGCTTTACGGATGGCTCAGAAGCTCATTTCGATCAGGTATTGCTGGCGACCGGGCGACGACCGCAAACCGACCGTCTTGGGCTTGAAACCTGCGGCGTGACGCTTGAGCCCAACGGCAGGATTCCGGTCGATGCCCATGCGGCTACCAGTTGCGCCTCAGTTCATGCCGTGGGCGATGTCACCAACCGCCTTAATCTGACGCCGGTGGCGATCCGCGAAGGCCATGTTCTGGCTGATCGCCTGTTTGGTGGCGGCACCGCAAAGGTGGACCACCACCTGGTGCCGAGTGCGGTGTTTTCGACGCCGGAAATCGGGACTGTTGGCCTTAACGAGGACGCAGCGCTGGCAGCCCATGGCGATCTTGATGTTTTCGTTTCCGCCTTTCGTCCGCTGAAAGCGACGGTTTCGGGGCGGGCGGAAAAGGTGATCATGAAACTGGTGGCGGATGCGGTGACGCAGCGGGTGCTGGGCGTGCATGTGCTGGGGGCCGATGCGGGGGAAATGGCGCAGTTGGTGGCCATCGCCATGAAAATGGGGGCACGCAAATCTGACTTTGATGCCACCATGGCGCTGCATCCCACAGCGGCCGAAGAATTGGTGACGATGCGCCACCCGACGCGCCGCTACCGCCAGGGCCGCATCGCCACGCCCTAGGCTTGCGTGGTTTTTCTAGGAAACCGGGGACGGGCGTGCTAGAGGCAGGCTTGCTTCCCGCTGCGCGCCTGATGCCGCGGCTTCATGGGCAGGCAAAGCCCTGGCCCGACGCTGGATTTACGAGAAATAAATGTCTGACCTCATCCGTGAAATTGATGAAGAGCTGCGCCAGGAGCGCATGATGGAGGTGCTGAACCGCTGGCAGCCCGCCATTATTGGCGTCGCCATTGCGGCTCTGGCTGCCATCGGCGGCTACAATTATTATCAAAAGCACGAACAGCAGCTGCGCGAACAGGCGGGTGTGCGCTATCAGGCCGGGCTTGATCAGGCCAAATTGGCAGGGGTCGATCCGGCCAAGGCCCAGGCGGCCGAAGCCGCCCTGACAGGTGTCGCCAAGGATGCCCCGGCTGGCTACAAAGCACTGGCGCTGTTGCGCGCTGCGGCCTTGAGCGGCGCGGTGAACGCGGCGGCTGGCGTGAAGGATTTTGACGCGCTCACGCATAACCCTGCCTTGCCGCCGCTTTATCAGAACCTCGCCTCGCTGCGCGCGGCGCTGCTGCGCCTCGACCATGCTGACCTGAAGGAAATGCACCAAAGGCTTGATGCCTTGAGCCGACCGGGGGCGCCGTTCCGCAATTTCGCCCGTGAGCTTTTGGCCATTGCGGCCTTGAAGGCTGGCGATCTGAAAAGCGCTGGCGAGGCTCTGGAGGCGATCATCATTGATCCGCAGGCCGACCCGACGATGCGGGCGCGCGCCGAGCAATTGTCGGCCCTGATCCGCTCCGGGCCTTTGCCAAGCACGGGCGCGGCCAGCAATGGCCAGATATCCCCCGCACCGGCGACCGTCGCCCCGTTCCCGAAATGACGTTTCGACTGGCGATTGTCGGGCGGCCTAACGTCGGCAAATCCACTTTGTTCAACCGGCTTGTCGGCAAAAAGCTGGCTTTGGTTGATGATCAACCCGGTGTCACCCGCGACAGGCGAGAGGGAGAGGCGCATCTTGCCGATCTGACCTTCACGGTCATCGATACGGCCGGGTTGGAAGCGGGCGATGCGGCCAGCCTCTCGGGCCGGATGCGGGCGCAGACGGCGGCAGCGATTGCCAGCGCCGACGCCATTGCGTTCATGATTGATGCACGCGCCGGCGTCACAGCCGATGACCGGCATTTTGCAGCGCTGGTGCGGCGTGCCGCCAAGCCGCTGATTTTACTCGCCAACAAAGCCGAGGGCAGGGCTGGTGCAACTGGCGCTTTTGAAGCCTATGACCTTGGTCTTGGTGATCCGGTGCCCGTTTCGGCGGAGCATGGCGATGGCATGGGTGATTTGTTCGAGGCCCTGGTCGCGCTGTTGCCGCAGGCTGCGGCGCCCGTGGAGAGCGAGCGCGATGAGCGCCGCGATACCGAGCTTGATGATGAGGAAGACGGCAGCGAGCTCGATATCACGAAGCCGCTGCGCATCGCCGTGGTGGGGCGCCCGAATGCTGGCAAATCGACGCTGATCAACAAAATTCTGGGTGAAGATCGGCTCCTGGTGGGCCCCGAGGCCGGAATTACGCGCGATTCCATCGGCGTAGATTTCATGTGGGGCGAGCGCCACCTGAAGCTGTTTGACACGGCAGGTTTGCGCAAAAAGGCGCAGATTACCGAAAAGCTTGAGAAACTGGCGGCAACCGATGCCCTGCGCGCGGTGAAATTCGCCGAAGTGGTGGTTCTTCTGCTTGACGCCACAATCCCGTTTGAAAAGCAGGATTTGACCATCGCCGATCTTTGCCAGCGCGAGGGCAGAGCGCTGGTGATCGGCGTCAACAAGTGGGATTTGATTTCTGATCCGGGCACCAGACTGGCGCGCTTGCGGGAGGATGCTGACCGCCTGCTGCCACAATTGCGCGGCACGCCAGTGGTTCCGGTGTGCGGGCTGAATGGCGTCGGCATGCCGAAATTGATCGAGGCGATTTTCAAGGTGGAGATGGCGTGGAACAAGCGAATATCCACGGGCCGGATGAACCGCTGGCTCGCGGCCATTCTGGAACAGACCCCGCCGCCCGCCGTCTCCGGTCGGCGGATCAAAATCCGCTATATGACCCAGCCCAAGGCGCGGCCACCGCATTTTGTGCTGTTTGGCAATCAGCTCGAAGCCTTGCCGACGAGCTACGAGCGCTTTCTCATCAATGGCCTGCGCGCTACGTTTGATTTTCCCGGCGTGCCGCTGCGCTTGAGCTGGCGCACCACCTCCAACCCCTACAAATCCAAACGCTCATGAGCCCTATCGCAAGCCCCCGGGACTAAGCGATAGGGGCTCATAGGTCAAGCCAACCGGCGTCAGCCTTCGCGGCGCTTGCTGATCGGCACGTAATCGCGCTTGGTCGCGCCGACATAAAGCTGCCGCGGGCGGCCGATTTTCTGGTGCGGGTCTTCGATCATCTCGCGCCATTGCGCAATCCAGCCGACGGTGCGCGCCACCGCGAACAGCACGGTGAACATGTTGGTGGGGAAGCCCATCGCCTTCAGGGTGATGCCCGAATAAAAATCAATGTTGGGATAGAGCTTCTTTTCAATGAAATAATCGTCATGCAGCGCGATGCGCTCCAATTCCATCGCAACATCGAGCAGCGGATCATCATTGATCCCCAATTCGGCCAAAACCTCATGCGAGGTCTTCTGCATGATCTTGGCACGCGGGTCATAATTCTTGTAGACGCGGTGGCCAAAGCCCATCAGCCGGAACGGGTCGTTCTTGTCCTTGGCGCGGGCGATGAAATGGGGAATGCGGTCGACCGTGCCGATTTCACCGAGCATTTTCAGCGCGGCCTCATTGGCACCGCCATGCGCCGGGCCCCAGAGCGAGGCAATGCCAGCGGCAATGCAGGCGAAGGGGTTGGCTCCAGACGATCCGGCGAGGCGCACCGTTGATGTTGAGGCGTTCTGCTCGTGATCGGCATGAAGGATGAAGATGCGATCAAGCGCTCTGGCTAAAACAGGGTTAACGTGATAGTCATCGCAAGGTACAGCGAAGCACATCTTGAGAAAATTAGATGTGTAATCGAGGCTATTGGTGGGATAAACGAACGGCTGGCCTACATTATATTTGAAGGCCATCGCTGCAAGCGTCGGAATTTTGGCGATCATACGCATCGAGGCGATCATGCGCTGGTTGGGATCAGTGATGTCGGTTGAGTCATGATAAAACGCCGACAGCGCGCCGACGCTGGCGACCATCACCGCCATGGGGTGGGCGTCGCGGCGGAATCCCTGGAAAAACCGCGCCATCTGCTCGTGCACCATGGTGTGGCGGGTGACGCGATAATCAAAATCGGCCTTTTGCGCGGCGGTCGGCAATTCGCCATAGAGCAGGACGTAGCACGTTTCGAGAAAGTCGCCATGCTCGGCCAATTGTTCAATCGGGTAGCCGCGATGCAGCAGGACGCCCTTGTCGCCATCAATGTAGGTGATGGCCGATTCGCAACTGGCGGTCGATGTGAAGCCGGGGTCGTAGGTGAACATCCCCGTGTCCTGGTAGAGCTTGCCGATATCGAGCACGTCCGGGCCGACGGTGCCTTTTTTGAGCGGCAGATCGACTGATTTGTCCGAGACTTTGAGACTGCCAGTTTGATCGTTCATGTGAACCTCTCGAAGGTGGAACGTGGGCGCGCAGCTCAATGAGGGCCTTGCGGATTTGTGCGCTGCAATATCCGTTAGCCGAACATGCGTGCAGCATCAAGCGGCGCATCGCTTTGTCACTGCGCGCTCATGCAGTTTGGTCTTGCAAGCGCGCCAGACTCTCGGTGCGGCCAAGGGCGGCCAGCACGTCGAAAACGCCAGGAGATACGAGGGTTCCGGTGAGAGCCGCCCGCAAAGGCTGCGCGACGGTACCCAATTTCAACTCCCGGCTCTCAGCATAATGGCGCATGGCAGCCTCAGTGGTGCCGGCATTCCAATCCGATACATCTGAGAGCAAAGCGTGACATTCGGCAATTTGGCTGCGCATCGACGGCGTGCCCAGCAAGCTTGCAGCCTTGGCATCGAGGGGCAAGGGGCGTGGCGCGAACAAAAAGCGGGCATTGTCGAGCAGCTCAACCAAAGTCCGGGCGCGCTCCTTGAGGCCGGGCAGGGCGAGGCGAAGCCGCGATTCCAGGCCCTGGGCAAAGGCCTCGGTAAACAGGCTGCCGTTGGGCAGATGCGGGATCAAATCCTTGATCGCCACCATGAGCTCCGCATCGGGCATGGCGCGCAGATAATGGCCGTTGATATGCCCGAGCTTGACGAAATCAAACCGTGCCGCGGATCGGCCGATTTGTTCCAGACTGAAAGCGGCGATCATTTCATCCGTGCTGAAAAACTCCTGGTCGCCGGCACTCCAGCCGAGGCGCACCAGATAATTGCGCAGGGCTGCGGGCAAAAAGCCCATGTCACGATAGGCCTCGACGCCGAGAGCGCCGTGGCGCTTTGAAAGTTTCGCGCCATCGGCGCCGTGGATCAGCGGAATATGGGCCATCCGTGGCAAGTCCCAGTTCAGCGCAGCATAGATCTGCGCCTGGCGCGCCGCATTGGTCAGATGGTCATCGCCCCTGATGATGTCGGTAACGCCCATATCGTGATCGTCAACCACGACCGCCAGCATGTAAGTCGGCGTGCCGTCCGAGCGCAGCAGCACTAGATCATCGAGATCCTTGTTGGCGAAGGTGACGTCGCCCTGCACTTTGTCGTGGATGATGGTCGCGCCGGTTTGCGGTGCCCTGAGACGGTAGGCTGGCCGCGCGCCTGCCGGTGCTTCAGAGGGATCCCGGTCGCGCCAGCGCCCATCATAGCGCGGCGCACGCCCCTCGGCACGGGCCAGCGCGCGCATGTCCTCAAGTTCTGCCGGGGTGGCAAAGCATTTGTAGGCGTGCCCGGCCGCGAGCAACGCCTCGGCCACCTCGCGGTGGCGCGCCGCACGGGCATATTGCATCACCGGCGGACCGTCGCTCTCCAGCCCGAGCCATTTCAGGCCCTCGAAAATGGCTGCAATGGCCGTATCGGTCGAGCGCTCGCGGTCAGTATCCTCAATGCGCAGCAGAAAGCGGCCCTGATGATGGCGGGCATAAAGCCAGTTGAACAAAGCGGTGCGCGCCCCGCCAATATGCAGGAAGCCGGTCGGGGAGGGCGCAAAGCGGGTAACTACGGGTGAGGTCATCATAAGTCCACGGAGGCGGGCAAGCGTGAGGGTCAGGCTCTGGTGCCGGTCGCGCCTTCGTGTAACATTCCCTTGCGCAGTGTAAAGCCGGGTGGTGGAAAATCGACCTTGCGTGCGCAAGCGCAAGCCTGAGTAGGGGTGATGGGGCCGAAGACTGACAGACAGGGTTCGGGCAGACAGGGTTATGGTGCCGCCGGGATCGGCGCGCTCTGGTGGCCGCGCGCCCGCACGATGCCGCTGCGGGCTCTGCCTGGGCTAGGGCTGGCGCTGCTTCTCGCCAGTTTTCAGGCCGAAATTGACCGACGCCGCCTGTTCTTGTGGGCTCCGGTCATGGCCGGGCTCGGCGCTCTGAGCGAATTGCAGGCCAGCCATGAGCCAGTCGCGTGGTATGCGCCGTTGCTCGCCGCGATTGCGGCGGTTCTGGCGCTACTCGCCCGGAATCATCCCTGGCGTACATGGCCGCTGACGGGCCTGATGCTGTTTTTCATGGGTGTCACGGCGGTGCAGGTGCGTGAATATGAAGTGCGCGCGCCGGTGCTGGATCATATCCGCTTTGCCACCATCACCGGCTATGTGACGAAGGTTGATCCACGCCAGACCGGCGCGCGCTTCGTTGTTGCGGTGGCCAGCGCCGACCCCCTGCCCAGAACCGTCCGCCCCTTGCAGGTTCGCGTCACCATGCGCCGAGGGCCACCCCTGCAGGCCGGTGATTTCATCGCTTTCAAGGCGCGGCTGCTGGCGCCCTCGCACGCCGTGCTGCCCGGCGGCTATGATTTTGCGACCGATGCCTATTTCGCCGGGCTGGGCGCAGTCGGATCGGTCTTGGGAGGCATCGAAGTGTTCGATCCGCCGTTTGCCGCCCCCTGGTATCAGCGCGCCAGCATGGCTCTCGACCGCCTGCGCAACCGGGTGGCGCGCCATATCCTTGCCGCTGTGCCCGGTGAACGTGGCGCGGTGGCGGTGGCGATGGTCACGGGCAAGCGCGGCATGCTCGGTCAGGGCATCCGCCAGGTGATCAGCAAAGCCGGTATTTTTCATCTGGTGACGATTTCGGGCATCCAGATGAGCCTGGTGGCGGGCCTGCTGTTCTGGATGATCCGCCGCATGCTGGGCTTGAGCGCCACACTGGCGCTGCATTGGCCGATCCGCAAATGGGCTGCGGGCCTCGCCATGCTCGGGGCCGTGGCGTATGATCTTTTTACCGGCTCGCGGGTTGGCACCGAGCGGGCGCTGATCATGACGCTGATCATGTTTGGTGCGATGGTGCTCGACCGTGAGGCTTTGACCATGCGCAATCTGGCGCTGGCGGCGCTGATCGTCATTCTGGTGCAGCCCGAAGCCTTGCTGGGCGCTGGATTTCAGCTCTCCTTTGCCGCTGTCGCCGCGCTGGTGGCGGTGCATGAGGCGCGCTATGCCGGAACGCGGCCCATGGGTACGCGGCCCATGGGACCGCATCAGAAAGGCCAGCAACCGCATCAGCCCGCGAAGGCAGGCCCGCCTCGCGCCACAAGCCGCGTTGTCCGCTGGCTGCTGGCCCTGCTGGTTGCGACCTTTTGCGCCACTTTGGCGACCGCCCCCTTCATGGCCGCCGATTTCAATGAACTCAGCCTCTATGTCTTGATTGGCAACCCGCTGACGCTGGCGCTGATCGAGCTCGTTGCAGTGCCCGGCGCGCTGCTGGGGCTGGCGCTCTATCCGCTGGGCTGGGATGGGCCGGTGTGGCATTACGTCGGCCTCAACATCGGACTAGTGCTTAAAATGGCCCGCTTGCTGGCCGCCGCTCCCCATTCAACCCTGCCCGTTGCGGCGTTTCCCGGCTGGGCTCTGGCGGCACTGGCCTTCGCGCTGCTGTCGCTGGTGATCTGGCAAAGGCCGCTGACGCGCCTGACCGCCCTGCCACTGTTGCTGTTGGGGCTGACGGGCGCGCTCTCGCATGCCCCGCCTGACATCATGATTGCGCCCGATGGCACCGCCCTGATGGCCCGGCCCGCCCATGGCCCGATGGTGCTGCTCGCGCAGCGGCGCAACAATTTCATGGTCACGCAATGGCTACGGGCGGTTGGCGACGCCCGTGACCCCGCCACCCTGGCGCGGGCCAGCAATCCGAAAGCCGGATGCGATGCGCGCGGCTGCACCCTGGTGATGGCCCACCGCCATGCCGTAGCTCTGGTGCTGCGCGCATCGGCCTTTGGGGAAGACTGTCGCCGTGCTGACATCATCGTTACGCCCCTCTATGCGCCGACCCATTGCAAGGCCAGGGTCTATGACCGTGCCAGCCTTGCCAGCAGCGGGGCCGTCAGCCTGCGTTTCAGGTCAACCGGCCTGGAGATCACCAATGCCGAACCGCCGGGCGCGGCACGGCCCTGGTTCCGCCCGCCAAGGCCCTTCCTCACAGTCCACCACGCCTTTGCCCAGCCCAAGCAAAAGCGCCAACCTGCTCAATAGCGGCGGAGCAGACTGACCAGTTTGCCCTGGAGCTGCACGCGATTGGGGCCGAAAATCCGCGTCTCGTAGGCCGGATTGGCCGCTTCAAGGGCAATCGACACGCCGCGACGGCGCAGGCGCTTCAGCGTGGCTTCCTCATCATCAATCAAGGCGACGACAATATCGCCCGAATCGGCATTGTCCTGACGCCGGATAATCACGGTGTCGGAATCAAATATGCCGGCCTCAATCATCGAATCGCCCCGCACTTCGAGGGCGTAATGATCGCCCGTGCCGAGAAATTCTGGCGGCAGCGCAATGGTATGGCTGCGGGTTTGCAACGCTGAAATGGGGGTGCCCGCCGCGATGCGACCCATGACCGGCACTGCAACGGCGGCGGCGGCGTCTTCATCGGTGATGGGGCGATTGCGCCCGAGTGTGCCCTCAATCACGCTCGGCGTGAATTTATGGCTCCGCTGCGGGCTGGGTGGAATGGAGGATTCCGGCATTTTCAGCACTTCCAGCGCCCGCGCCCGGTTCGGAAGGCGCCGGATGAAACCGCGCTCTTCCAGCGCAATGATCAACCGATGGATGCCCGATTTGGAACGGAGGTCGAGGGCGTCTTTCATTTGATCAAATGATGGCGCAACGCCTGATTCTTTCAGGCGCTCGTGGATAAAGCGGAGCAATTCGCTTTGTTTGCGGGTGAGCATGGCGGCAGCTTTCCTGGTTTCGGGAACAGTCGGGGTGAGGGGACTATACAAAGCGAGAACATTCTTAGACGTTCTGTTTGCGTTCCGCAAGCCGTTTTGTCAAATTCCCTGCAGATTTCACGTGCCAGACTTCACGGCGCGCCCTTGCCGACGAGGGTAAGGCGCGGGCGCAAAAGCGGGCCGGAGATTTTGAAATTGAGCTCGGCCGGTGCTTCGGCGGTTGCAGGCAAGGCCAAGGTCTGCCGCGCCGAAGCCCGCAGGTTGAGCCGCAGGGTTGCGGGGTCCAATGTGCCGCCAGCGGTGGCCGCCAGAGCCGGTGAGACAAGCGTGAAGGCGAGGTTGGCAGGCGCACCTGCACTGAAGGCCAGTTTGCCGCTGAGGGACGTAAACACTGTGCCCTCTGAATCAGCCAGGGACAGCAGCGCGCCGGGGTTGCGGGCTTGCCCGCGCAACCAGCGCCCCAGATCGGGTCCAGGCAGCACGCCGTCGGTTATGGTGAAGGTGCCTGGCCCTGACAGGCTGGCGGCGAGGGGTCCGGGCAGGTTCGCCATGCGGCCGAGCGTGGCGTCGAGCGACAGCAGGCCGCTGAACGGGGTCGGGCAGGCGATCAGTGTGCAAAATTCACTGACCGGAATATGACGCAGGTGCAGCGCGCCTTGCAGCAAGGCTGTGCCAGTTGCAGAACCGAGGGTCATGGTGGCGCGCAGCGTTCCGCCCGCGACATCGGCTTGCGCAATGTCCACGCGGAGGGGGCCGCCGCGCGAGTTCAGCGCGACAGCGACCTTGCTGGCCGTGAGAGAGCGCCAGGAGAGGCGCGCGATCGAGGCGCGAAGGTCCAAGTTGAATGCCTGGGCCGTCTGCAGAATCGAGGGGGCTGTCGCGCCGGGTTGTGGCGAGGAGGCAGCAAAGGCGGCGCCCCGCAACCGCACATGCTGGGCCGCCAGAGTGCCGCTGAGACTGGGCTTGGGCCCGCGCCGGTCAAGCGCCAGCAAGCCAACAAAGCTCTGGCCGTCGATTTCGCCGCGAATCTGCGGGGCGTCGATCTCGCCGGGAAGCAGTTTCAGGCTGCTATGGATCGTGAGTTGGCGGGCGCGACGCAGCAGGTCGAGGATTGGCCCATGGAAGGGTGCGATCCAGCGCGGCGATTGGCTGGCAAAATCCACGCTGCCATAGAAGGCGGCACCGCGGGCTTGCCAGAGCCCGTTGAGCGTGAAACGCGCCAGGGGCCCTGTTATCCCCAGTGCAACGGGTTGGCCTTGCGCGTTGGCATGACCCAGCCACAGGCGGCCCAGCAGCGGCCGGTCTTCCATGGAGCCAGAAAAGCGCAGCGCCACCGGCCCGCCCATGCCGCGTGATTCGTAAGCTGCATTCACATCCCGCAATTCGAGGGGATGAAGCAGATGCTGGCCCGTCAAAGTGATGCGGGCATGTTGCAGCAGGATATGCAGGGGCTTGTTGGCCAGTGCGGGGATTGGGTCAGGTGTGTCTTGTGGCGAGGCTGGCCCCTGCGCAGGGATCAGGCTGTCAAGATCAAGCGCGAAGCGCGGGCGAATCAGCCGGGCTTGCAGGCCAGCGTGCCGTGACAGGGTGCCCCAACGTGCAAACAGCGGCACCTCAATGGCGTCGGCGTCCAGAACATCGTGGCCGTCCCTCTGGAGGCGAAGGTGACGGAAGCGCACGCGCGGCCAGGGCAGCAGCCGCAGGGTCGCACCGGGGGCAACGCTGGCGGCGAGGCCGGTGGCGCGTTCAAGGCTGGTTGTGAGAGTGCGTGCGCCCGGCGGCTTGGCCAGCGGGTAGGGCAGCAGGCCCGCAATAGTTGCGCCCGATGCCAGCGCCGCTATCCCCAAGCGCCATCGCATCCGCTGAATATCCCTGTGTTAATCTGACCCAGACGGCCACTTAGCCCGAGCCGCCCGTCAGCGGCAAGAGCGCCTTGCCCCCGCTCCCGTTTCAAAAGGCGGCGAGCGGCGGGATTATGTTGAAAAAGTCGTGGCTTGCGCCGCTTGGCTGCCTCGACACTTGCCTGCCTGGAGACTGGAGACTTTGAAGTGTTGGTGCGGGCGGTCGGGGTCGAACCGACACTCTGTCACCAGAACCGGATTTTGAGTCCGGCGCGTCTGCCAATTCCGCCACGCCCGCTGCCGCCGCGCAAGCGCGTTCGGTTGCGCGCTTCTACAGGGCGAACGAGCCCGAGGTCAAGGCGGATTTTCAGGTGCGGATTTT
>VFSW01007288.1_pt1 | contig 16086 bp, 16 predicted proteins | sample 5358111 | NCBI WGS metagenome assembly VFSW01 (sample SAMN11554181, study PRJNA540505) | mine drainage metagenome | isolation source: sediment from site ElyBrook_90M | place: USA: Ely Copper Mine, Vershire, VT | collected 2017 | reverse complement strand
GGTTGGGAGGGGGGAGGGGCGCAGCGCACGATCAGAGGGGAACCCCGGTAGGGAATGGCGGCGCCGTCAGATAACGGAGGCGCGAGGGACATTCCGGCGGACTGAAACCGCTGCAGGTGTTTTTCGATCCAGTTCCAGCGCTGCTGTAACAAGTGTTCGATGTCCTGATGGGGCACTCTGGGCGGGGCGAGCACCGTCAGGCCAGAGGCATTGATTTTGAGCCCAACGGTCTGGCGTCGTGGGCGTCGTGTCACAATGAACGGGACTTGCTTCCCATCGGGCCGTTTCAGCTGGTGGATGGGTTCCATGCGCGCGGCTTGGGTGGTGGCTTTGCGTCGATAGGGCAAGGCGGGTTGTTGGCTCCAGAGTTCTATTTGTTCTTCGATCCAGCGCTCGGCTTCGCGGCTGACTTCTATGCCATCTCGTCCGGCGGTGTGCAAGGTGGGCCCGATAGCCATATGGATGGTTCCGGGATACTTGCCCAGAACCCCCCTTTGCCACAGGCGCCCCGCATCATGAGCCAGGGGGATCACTGGAACTCCGGCGGTAGCTGCCAGAATTCCCCCTCCAGGGGCATAGCGGCCACGATAACCGAAAGGAACGCGGGTTCCTTCAGGAAAAATCACCACGATCAGGTTGTTCTGAAGACGGGCCTGACCTTGGATAAGGACCTGTTGAAAGGCTTCACGCCGTTGTTCGCGGTCAATGGCGATGGGTTGGAGCAGTGCCATGCCCCAGCCAAAGAACGGAATTGAGAGAAGTTCGCGTTTGAGAACAAAAGAATGGGGGCGAAGAAAAGCAGGAAAAAAAACCGTTTCCCACGCCGATTGATGTTTGGATATCAGGACAAATGGTCCGCTGGGAAGGTTCTCCCAACCGGTGATTTCGTGGCGGATGCCGCAGATGATGCGGGCCAGAACCAGAATCAGGCGACACCAGGCCCCAGCAAAATAGCGTGGGCCGCGCACTCCCCAAGGGGCGGTGGCCAGCATCAGAAGGGCATAAACCGGGGTAACCAGCGTCTGGCAGAAAACAAATAACAGGGCACGGAGGGCTCGCATACTAGCGTTTGCCCAAGAGCCCGCGTACTGCTTCGCTCAGATTGTCGTAAATTTTGGTGTGGGTGGGAAGGCCACCGGTTTCCAGGGTTTTTTGTCCTTTTCCGGTCAGGACCAAAATGGGGCGGGCACCGGCAGTATCGGCTGCCACCAGATCGCGCAAGGAGTCCCCGATGGCCGGGACCTGATCGAGGGCAACATTGTATCGGTGCTGGATTTCCTGAAACATCCCGACGCCTGGTTTGCGGCAGTGACAGCGCGATTCGCTGGCATGGGGGCAGAAGAAAATGGCCTCGATCATGCCCCCTTGCTGGGCTAAGGCATCGAGCATTTTTTGGTGGATGGCATTGAGAGTAGCCAGATCAAACAGGCCACGAGCAATGCCGGATTGATTGGTGGCTACCACCACGCGGTAGCCTGCCTGGTTCAGGCGGGCAATGGCGCCCAGGCTACCGGGAATGGGGTGCCATTCTTCGGGACTCTTGATGAAGCGGTCGCTGTCATTATTGATGACGCCGTCACGATCGAGGATGACCAGAGACATTAAGGCATTCCTCGGCAAGAGTGAAGGGGATCGCGGAGGGCCATGATCACACGCTCAGGCAGGAAAGATCTCCCACCTGATCCATCATGATTTCTACCTGGCGCAACAAAGTCAGGCGTCGTGTCCGTATCTGCAGATCTTCACAGAGCACCATGACGTCGGCGAAGAATCTGGCCACCGGGTCGTGTAAATGAGCCAAGGTCTCCAGTGCTGCAGTGTAGTCGTGGTGCTGCAGGTGGAACTGTACCTGGGGTTGAAGGCTGAGAAGTGTCTGATGCAGGGCCGTCTCGGCCGGATCTGTGTTTTCTGGAGCCAAGGAGTGCAGCACTTCAGGCAGAACTGGGGCGGATTTTTTGAGAAGATTGCGAATTCGCTTGTGGGCTGCGCAGAGAACCACGGCGGCTGGGGTAGTACGAAAAACGCTCAAAGCCTGCAGACGGGCGGGCAGTTGGTCGATCCGTGCCGGAAAAGGGAAGAGTACGGCCTCGATGACAGCGCCCTCGTAGCCTTGGTCGCGCAGATAGCCACGCAACCGGTCGAGGATGAAGTTTTGCAGCGAGGGTCGATGTTGTTCATCTAATCGTCCGGCGGGAAAGGATTCCCAGGTCCAGGACAGCAGCTGGGGCAGTTCCAGGGGCAGAGATTTTTCGATCAGAATTCGTAAAATCCCCAATGTGGCGCGGCGTAATCCATAGGGGTCACGATCCCCTGTGGGAATCTGGCCAAGGCCATACATGCCACTCAAAGTTTCAAGTTTGTCTGCCAGAGAAACCACCGTGCCGAGGTCGGAGGAAGGCAAGGTATCTCCGGCAAAGCGTGGGTGGTAATGCTCCTCGATGGCACAGGCGATGGCTTCCGGTTCGCCGTCATGACGGGCGTAATATCCGCCCATCACGCCCTGTAGCTCAGGAAATTCTCCCACCATATCGCTCACCAGATCGGCTTTCATCAAGTGGGCCGCTTGTTGGGCAGCACTGGAGGACAGCCCTAAGGCAGAGGCCATGATGCCTGCCAGATGGCTCAGGCGCTGGCAGCGTTGGGCTACCGAGCCCAATTTTTGATGGTAAACCACCTGCTCGAGGCGATGGAGACGGCCCTTCAAAGGGGTTTTTTTATCCTGCTGATAGAAGAAGCGGGCATCTGCCAGTCGGGCCCGCAGAACCCGCTCATTCCCTTGAATGATGGCTTCCGGTGTGGGGGTGGCCAAGTTGCTGACCAGCAGGAAACGCGGCAGGAGCCGTCCCTCGGCGTCACCCAGGGGGAAATATTTCTGGTGTTGTTGCATGGAGAGGATCAGGCATTCCTGCGGGACTTCAAGGAACGCGGGATCAAAATGGCCCTCATACACCACCGGCCATTCCACCAGCGCGGTGACTTCATCCAGCAGGTCAGGGCCAGACAACAATTGGTCCGCGCCTGCGGCAGCGTGCAAAAGACTATCGATGCGTTGGCGTCGGATAGGGAGCGCAGCGAGCACGTGTCCGCGGGTTTCCAGGACGGCCTCGTAGGCATTGGCTCGCTCCAGGGTGATCATGCCTTGACTCAGAAACCGGTGCCCCAAGGTTTGGTTGCTGGCGGCTAAGCCCATGATGCAGAGGGGGAGTACCTGGGTACCATGCAGTGCAACGAGTCCATGCACGGGGCGAACAAATTCGGCGGTTCCCGCACCCCAGCGCATGACCTTGGCTACGGGCAACTGGCGTAGCACTGCGTGGATGAGTTCTGGGAGGAGTTGTTCCAGGGGAGCTCCGGTTTGGAGCGAACGGTACAGAAAATGTCCATGATCGTTCTCTGTCCGAACACGCTCCAATTGCTCGATGCTGACCCCACAGGACCGGGCGAACCCCTGCAAGGCAGGAGTGGGCATTCCGTCGGCCGTCAGACCGGCTTTCAGACTGGGTCCTTTGCGCTCTACCCAACGATCCTCTTGGCGTGGCAGAACAGTGGAAATCAGTACGGCCAGACGGCGCGGGGTGGCAAAAGACTGTACCACCGCATCCTGGGAAGTCAGATGATGGTTGACCAAAGCCTGGTGCACTCCTTGCGCCCAGGCTGTACCCAGGCGTGCCAGGGATTTTGGAGGCAATTCTTCCGTACGCAGTTCGATCAGCAGAGGAAGCGCGTTCATGCTTTTACCTCGTGATCCGTCGTTTTTGTCATGGGAAATCCTAAGGCTTCCCGGGAATCATAGTAGGCTTGGGCAATCTGTCGCGACAAGCTGCGGATGCGCCCGATATATCCTGCGCGTTCCGTGACCGAAATGGCTCCGTGGGCATCCAGCAAGTTGAAGGTGTGGGAACATTTGAGCGCCATTTCATAGGCGGGAAGGGCAAGGCTGGCCCCGATCAGACGTTGAGCTTCCTGCTCAAAGCCGTTGAATTGCTGGAACAGCCACGTTGGGTTGCTGGCTTCGAAGTTGTAACGTGATTGTTCGACTTCATTTTGATGGTACACATCGCCATAGGTGACGCCAGGGGCCCAGATCAGATCGTATACATTATCACACCCTTGCAAGTACATGGCGAGGCGTTCCGTGCCATAGGTAATTTCTCCCAGAACCGGTTTACAACTCAACCCGCCCACTTCCTGAAAATAGGTGAATTGGGTCACTTCCATGCCGTTGAGCCAGACTTCCCAACCCAGTCCCCATGCGCCGAGGGTCGGGTTTTCCCAATCATCTTCGACAAAGCGGATGTCATTGTTCAGCGGGTCGATTCCGAGGGCAGTGAGGGAATCGAGGTAAAGGGCCTGAATGTTCTCGGGAGAGGGTTTCAACACTACCTGGAACTGGTAGTAATGCTGCAAGCGATTGGGGTTTTCCCCATACCGTCCATCCTTGGGGCGACGGGAGGGTTGGACAAATGCTGCTTTCCAAGGCTCCGGGCCGAGGGCGCGTAAAAAGGTGGCAGGATGTGATGTGCCGGCACCGACTTCCATATCAAAGGGTTGTAATAATGTGCAACCCTGGTCATTCCAGTATTGTTGAAGGCGCAAAAGCATGGCCTGAAAGGTGAGCATAGACAAAATTACCGTTTGTTAAAAGGTTGCAGGGCGATGAGCAGTCCCAGCACAATGAACCAGATCAGGGACCATTCGGAAATGGCCAGGCCGCCAAAGGTCCACCCTACGCTGGCACACTCCCCCGATCCCTTCAAGACGATTTTCAGGGCATTGAAAAAAGGGTGGGAGCGCAGGATGTAATTGAGACCTGGGCCGCAACTGGGGACCAAATCCGGGGGCAGATGTTGTAGCCAGATCTGGCGTGAGGCGATGGTCGCTCCCAGCAAGGAGATGACAACCCCGCTGATGGCGTAGAAACGCAGAAATTTTTGCTGGGTGGGATTATGCAGGGTGGCCAGAAGGAAGACCAAGCCCAGGACAATCATGGCAACTCGTTGAAAGATGCACAGAGGGCAGGGCTCTTCTCCCAAACCATGCTGCAGGTATAGGGCAAAAAAAATCAGGCCATTGATCACCATGAAACCCAATCCATGGCAGATACGGCGGGAAGGAAGTAAATTCATCGAAAGGATCGCCAACGCAAGGATAAAACCAAAGCCACACCGCAAAGGGTAAGGATACCGTAATTTCCCCAATAAACGAAAGGTGTGGTGCCTTCGTAACCGGTCACTTCGCCTCCCAGATTGAAAATTTCCTGGCGTGGGGCACGGGCCAGAATCTCACCGTGTACCCCAATCAGGGCGGTGACGCCGGTATTGGTGACGCGCAACAGGGGGCGCCCCGCTTCCAGAGCACGGGTCTGAGCCATTTGAAGGTGTTGCTCCGGGCCGATGGAAGTGCCAAACCAGGCATCATTGGTGAAGTTGGCCAACAGGGTGGCTCGGGGCAGGGACTGACGAATTTCTTCGCCAAAGGCATCTTCATAGCAAATGTCCACGCCGACCCATTGTCCGGCCACGCGCAAGGGCGGTTGATGGGGTTGGCCGCGTTGCTGATCATCCAAGGGAATGGTCAGCAGATCATGGATCAAGGGGGCCAGCAATTCCCCCATGGGGATGAATTCGCCAAAGGGCACCAGATGAACCTTATGGTAGGCCTGCATGGGGGAATGACCGAAACTGAACACGCTGTTGTAGTATTGCCCCCGTTCCGGTTCGGAAAACAGGCCCACCAGCACGTCGCTGTTATTTTCATAGCCGAAGGCTTCCAGGGCTTCGGTATAACTTTCCGGCATCTGTTCGCGAATGTAGGGCAGGGCACTTTCGGGCATGAGAATGAGGCGTCCCGTGCTGTTAAATAGAAGATTATTGTAGCGCTGGACAATCAGTCCCTTGCTTTCAGACATGAATTTCATGTCCTGGGGAATGTTTCCCTGGAGCAGATTGACTTGCAGTGGCAGACCCGTAGGGTGGGTCCAATGAACCTGTTTCAGGCCGCTTCCCAGAAGGCAAATCATCAGACTTCCGAGAACCCCGCCGAGTACGGATTTTTTCTGATGCCAGGAGGTCAAGACCAGGACCAAACATCCTCCCACCATGGCACAGGCGGCAGAAGTCCCAAAAACGCCCAAAACGGGAGTGAAGCCTGCCAGTGGACTGGTGGGGGTTTGGGCGTAGCCCAGGGAAAGCCAAGGAAAACCGGTGAGAAACCATCCTCTGGACCACTCGGTCAAACTCCATAGGGCCGGGGTGGCCAGTATCCAGCGACTCATGGGGCGGTCATGGAAACGGTGGCTCAAAACTCCGACCAGTCCTGGAAAAACGCTCAATAGGGCGCTGAATAGAAAAATCGCACCCCAGGAGGTCAGCAGGGGCATGCCTCCATAATCGTGCATACTGACCTCGATCCAACCGATTCCCCCGCAGAATAACCCCATGCCCCAGAGCCATCCGAGCATGAAGGTATGCCGAGGGTGAGGGCAGTGGCTCCAGAGCAAACCCAACAAGGTGAGTGACAGGATCGGGGCGGGCCAAAAATTGTAGGGGGCGAATCCAGTCACTGCAGCCCACCCTCCAGCGAGGGCGAACACCCCCTGAATGATCGACCACTTCATGGGTGGAGGGGCAAGGAGTTCTTCGGTGGAATCAGGGTGACGGAAACAGAATGAAGACGGCGACTGTCTGCCCGCAGAATTTTGACTTGCAGGCCAGAGAAAGTAATGAGTTCACCGCGTTTGGGCAAACGACCGAAATGACTCGTGACCAACCCCCCCACGGTATCGATGCCGGGAGCATTCAGGGTGGTTCCCATGAACTCATTGAAATCATTCAACTCGGTGAGGGCCTTGACGCGGTAGTGGTCCTCCCCTTCAGGCACGATATTGTCTTCAGTTTCATCAAAGTCATATTCGTCTTCAATGTCGCCCACAATCTGTTCCAGCACATCTTCAATGGTGACCAAACCAGAAACACCGCCATATTCATCCACCACCATGGCCATGTGATTGCGGTTGGAACGAAATTCGCGCAGCAGGACATTGAGTCGTTTGGATTCGGGGACAAATACTGCGGGCCGCAGGGAATCGCGAATCTGAAATGGCTGGCCGGCGGTAAAGCGCAGCATATCCTTGGCCAGCAGAATGCCGACCACATGATCTTTTCCACCATCGATGGCCGGGAAGCGTGAATGGGCGGTTTCTATCAGAAAAGGGATGATTTCTTCAGGCGTCTGCTGCAGGTCAATGACGTCCATTTGGGCGCGGGGAATCATGACGTCGCGGACCTGCATCTCGGCGACTCCGAGTACCCCTTCCATCATGGTCAGGGCATCGGTATCGAGAAGGTTGCGTTCCAGTGCCTGATGGAGAATGGCGACCAGTTCGTCGCGATTCTCTGGTTCATGATGGAGCCAGTGAGACAGGCGTTCCAGCAGGGAAGGTTTATTGGGGGTGTCCTCTATCATGGGGCGCACTCGGTATAAGGGTTGGGTATGTTGAGCGAAGCGAGGTAACGAATTTCCATATCTTCCATCAGGATGGCATCAGACTCTTCTTCGTGATCATAGCCTTGCAGATGCAGAATGCCGTGAATCACGAGATGGGCATAGTGATCCCACAAGGGTTTTTTTTGAGACAGGGCCTCCATTCTGACGACCGGTGCACAGAGTACGATGTCTCCATTCAGGCGTGCTGAGCCGGGAGGTGTCTCGTAAGGGAATGTCAAAACGTTGGTCGGGTAATCTTTGCCCCGATAATCGCGGTTCAATATTTGGCCTTCATGGCGGTCCACTATTCTCAGGGTGACACGGGCGGAACGTTCCAGACCGCGGCGCATCCAGAGGCGTAATTGCGTATCCGAGGGCAGGGGATTGGAGCGACTGACGCGTTGCACCGTCAACCATAATCGTGGCGTGGAACCCTCAGGCATGGGGCCGGCTCTGCTGTTCATAAGCGCTGACGATGTTCTGTACTAAGGGGTGACGGACCACATCTTCGGTCTGGAAAACGGTAAAGGCGACCCCTTCTACTTTTTGCAAGACATTTCGGGCATCGATCAGACCACTCTTCTGGGTGCGATGCAGGTCGATTTGTGTGATATCCCCGGTAATCACCACGCGTGTGCCGAATCCGATGCGGGTCAGGAACATCTTCATTTGTTCAGGCGTGGTGTTCTGGGCCTCATCCAAAATGATAAAGCTATGATTCAGAGTTCTTCCGCGCATATACGCCAAGGGTGCTACCTCGATGATTCCTCGTTCAAACAGGCGGCTCACCCGTTCATGGCCCATGAGGTCGTACAGGGCGTCGTACAGGGGGCGCAGGTAAGGATCTATTTTTTGATTCAAATCTCCCGGCAAAAATCCCAGGCGCTCGCCCGCTTCCACCGCCGGTCGCACCAGAATCAGGCGTTCGACCTGTTCGCTTTCCAGAGCTTCCACGGCGGCGGCTACGGCCAGGTAGGTTTTCCCAGTACCGGCAGGACCTACCCCGAAACACAGAGTATTCTCGCGGATTTGTTGGAGGTACTGGATTTGGCGGGGAGAACGGGTCGATACTTTGCCCCGGTGGTGACGCAGGGTCAAGGGCTCCCCTGGGGTTGCTTTGGGGCCAGCGCTTTGCAGGCTAAAGTGGGTCAGTTGCTGAAACAGGGTGGCTGGGTCTAAGGGGGTGGTCGCCTGCCGGTACAGTTGGGTCAGAGTGGCGACGGCGTGAGTCATGGCGTCCCGATTCCCCGTCAAGGTGAAAACTTCTCCGCGTCGATGGATACTGATGCTGAGGTGACGGGCAATCAAACCGATGTTTTCATCCAGGATGCCGCACAGATTGGACAATCGATGGTTGTCGGCAGGTGTTGGAATGTACTCCAGGGTTTCAGGATTGGGCGCAGACATGGAAGGCATTAAAGTACGTCAGCCAACTCACCCCGCAGGGTATAGTGGGCGGTACTGGTGATGAGGACTTCCACGAAGTGGCCGATCAGGCGTTCTCCGCCGGGAAAGTTGACGACCCGGTTGTTGTCGGTGCGCCCGCGCAATTCCTGTTGGTTGCGGCGGGCATGTCCATCCACCAGAATACGCTGACGGGTGCCGACCATGGCTGCGCTGACCTGTGCTGCCCGAGCGTCTGTCAGAGCCAACAGTCGTTGTAGTCGTTGGCGTTTGATTTCTTCCGGAACATCATCGGGTAAATCGGCGGCTGGGGTGCCAGGACGGGGGCTGTAGGAAAAAGCAAAACTGCCGTCAAAGTTGACCGCTTCGATGAGGTCGAGGGTGTCCTGAAAATCGTCCTCGGTTTCACCGGGAAATCCTACGATAAAATCACTGGTCAGAGAGATATCCGGGCGTGCTTGACGCAGATCGTCGATGATGCGGCGGTAATCTGCCGCCGTATAGCCCCGTTTCATGGCGGCCAGAATCCGGTCTGATCCGGATTGGACCGGCAAGTGTACCTGTCCTGCCAGCTTTGGCAGCGCGCCGTGGGCAGCCACTAAAGCAGGCGTGAATTCCAGAGGATGGCTGGTGGTATAGCGTACCCGTTCAATACCTTCAAGGGCGCAGACCTGTTCAAGCAGGCGGGCAAAATCCACATCCTCTCCCGAATCTTCCAGCTGCAGGTACGCGTTGACATTTTGACCGAGGAGCGTGACTTCGCGGATGCCCCGGTGGGTCAGTTCGGCGATTTCTGCCAGTACAGCGTGGGCTGGGCGGGAAAATTCTTCACCGCGAGTGTACGGGACAACACAAAAGCTGCAGTACTTGCTGCAACCTTCCATGATAGACACAAAGGCTGTGGGGCCTTCCACGCGGGCTGCCGGTAACGCGTCAAATTTCTCGATTTCTGGAAAGGACACATCGATCTGATGACGACCCAGTCGTTTCCTTTCGTCCATCATTTGGGGCAAACGATGCAAGGTTTGGGGCCCAAATACCATATCTACGAATGGTGCCCGAGCCAGAAGGGCGTCGCCCTCCTGACTGGCGACGCAGCCTCCCACGGCGATCAGGAGTCCGGGGTTGGCTTCCTTCAGTTCATGGGCGCGCCCCAGTTCGGAGAAGAATTTTTCTTCGGCTTTTTCGCGAATGGAGCAGGTATTGAAGATGATGAGATCCGCATGGGTCATGTCCTCGGTGGGTTCCATGGCATGGGTCTGCTGTAACAGGGCCACCATTTTGTCTGAATCATAGACATTCATCTGGCAGCCAAAGGTTTTGATATGGACTTTCTTCACGACGTGATTCAAAAGGGATTCCAGGTTTTCTCCGGGGTGTAATGCATATAGCCAACGCTGGCTCCTTCACGCAATCCCACGCCAAGTCTAATGGGGGCTAGGATGATAGATCCCCGTTGTTGATAATTGATTCCCGCTCCGCCCACAAAGTACAGACTTCCATCTACCCCAGGGAAACGCTCAAAAATATTGTCGGTGGAGGGCAGGTGATATACCAGCACGAATACTTTGGTCGCATCTCCTCCCAGATCAAAACCGACGGAAGGTCCGGTCCAGTAGACATGACGCGTGGCGCCATTTTTCATGATCAGGTCGCCTTCTCCATAGCGCAGCCCTACACCTACGGCCCCAGCCACTTCCTGTCCCCGGATATAACCGTTGGGTCGACCCTGTTCATGGAAAGCCTTTTCAATCAACTTGGCCAATCCTTCCGTGGTTTGACCAAAAAACCGGGAGGCGTCATGGGCGATGGAATCTTGATCATAAGTGTCCTCCTCTGCGGCAACCGCACCCAGAGAAAACCCCAGTCCCAAAAAACACAGCAGAAGGTATCGAACCGCTCTGAACATTTTGTTCATCGTAGAGATCCCGGATTATTCAACAGTTCCCATCATACCAAACTTTGCCAGGGGGCTTGAGAAATCCTGAAGTAAGGATTAGAATGCACGGCTCGTGGCGAATTAGCTCAGCCGGTTAGAGCGACGGAATCATAATCCGCAGGTCCGGGGTTCGAATCCCTGATTCGCCACCATCACCCCAATAAACACGGGCATCTACAGCCACTTTTTTTAGCCGCCCATCATAACGCCCCCCTTAAATGAAAGTGCTTGGGTGATCCAGAGTGATACGGTATTCAGGTTGGGTATGCGAAGGAATAGAATTTCGTCACAGTGGCAAAAAGGCTTTATGGTGCTGGCGCCCAGTGGCCAGTGTGGAACGGACTGAATCCCTATTGACGACCGTCAGCACATCCAAAGCCCCCATACTTTCCTGCCAGGTGTTCGGTCAGGATCGCGAGTATTTCCGATGAGGATCAGAAATGCTTGGTCATCGCCATGATGGTTTGAAGGTCGTGCTTGGGTTTGGTCCCAAGTCGCTCCAAAGCGTTCTGAGCATCGGTCAAGGCTTTCCGGGCATTGGCTACTTCCTGCCGGGCAAGGTCTAAAGCCTTCTGGCGGTTCTTTGCGGCTGCGTGCTTGCCTTCCTCCGTCCGTGGGCCAGTGGATCGCTCCCAAGGCTTCCATGAGCGAATAAGGGCAGATTGCCGGGCCTTTCGTTCTTCTGTCCATGCCGCCATAATGATTCCCCTTCTCAAAAGTTCGTTATTTCTGAAAATGTTCAGGATGGCGTTCACCATGCCCCGCTAACCCGCGCCAGCATTGAGAATATGCGCTCACGATGGCGTTCACCATGACGAAAGCAACCATAAAAAGTTCGTTGTTTATGGAAATTCCCCGCCAGGTGTTGAATTCTGTCTTTCTTGCCTCCTCGATCCGCGCCAGTATTGAATAGGCGTGTCCTTTACAATTTCACCATGTAGCAGGTAGTGGGGCTTTCAACTCGAAAACTGAACATGCTTGGCCAGGTGCCCGGATCAACTCGAACCGAACCGATAGCGCTGCCTCTTGTGGCATGAGGCAGTTCCCAAAGCGGTTCATGTGTCGGCACTGGTCACACTTGGCCAGCACATCAACTTGTTGCCGTGACAAACCCCCCTCATGCTCCATGAAGGCTCCCCCTGTCAGGTTCCTTGATCTGGGGAATATCTGGAAGCATCTCAGCCTTCACCGCTTGCCAGGCCTCGATGACCTGCTCCCGTGTCTCTGGCGGAGATATAGCAACCTCGATCACTCTCCCGTCCGATAGGGTGATTTCCCAATGATTGCCTGGCAGAGTCTGGATAGGCACCGGAACAGGTTTTAGTTCATGCTCCTTGGGGTTTGCTATTGCTATTGTTGCTATTCTTGCTACGGTTCCCACTATTTCCCCGTCATGTGTAGCAGGAATAGCAGGAATAGCAGTAGCAAAGTCCCCATGGCTTCGCTTCTGAATCAGTTTTTTAAGAACGCTCATGCTTTGCCACCCTCACTCAGCAGAGCCGGGTTCAGCAGGATGAGGATACGCTTTCCCTCTTTCGCCACCGCTACCCGGTCAAGGTCGGTCAGTTCCTTGATCGCTGAGTCAAGCCGCGCACCATCCCGCAATGGTCCGTACTGGCGGAGGTGATTTTTTCCGACAATGGCAGTTTTCTGTTGCCTGCAATACTCGATCAGCCAAGCGTCCACCCTGCCAGCATCGGCCAGTTCAGGTGGTAACGCCAGTTCACCAAAGAATCGCCGGGATTCATACAGGTGCCAGGCAACAATGGCGCTAGCACTCTCAAAAGCCGCCAGGCTTATCGCTCCCCCTCCCTCGAACATCTGGAACAATGCCGCCATCCGTGCAGCGTTGTCCGCACTCTTGCTCGCCACATCGCGCACATCGGCAAGTTCTCCACCGCTGGCTAATTCGCCCTCGATTTCGTTATGGAAGTCTACCCATGCCGCCTTCGCTTCGCGGGTCATAGTCAGCATAGGCGGAGTGAGTGCGCCATCCTCATCCACTGGCGCTGGTCGTTCCAGAAGCGCCGCAATCCTCCTGTTGAATTCAGCCAGGCGCGGCCAATTCGCGGGTGACTCTGTGAAGGGACGTAATCCCTGCGTTGATTGTGGCCATGCCACCAGAAACCGAGCCAGAAACCCCGTACCGCGTGCCAACTCCCCGGAGCGGTCCAGGAAGTCCCTGATGGTCGCCTCCTGCACCTGTAACGCCATCGTGAGCCGCGCACCTTTCACCTTGAATGATTCACTTGTACGACGATCAATCTGCACCGTCCCGCCATCCCACAACTGATTCAGCAATCCTAGGTTTCGCATGACCGAATCTTTCCCCATCCCGTGGGAGCCGAAAACAATCCCCGCCTCAGCAGATACCACACCACCTGACGGCCATTTTTTCGCAAGGGAATAGGCTTGTTCTTCTGGGGTAATGTCGCTATACAGAAGCCGTGGAATCCGTGGTGGTTCTGGTTTATCCTGTTCCAGCTCACGGAGCGCCGCTTCTTCTGCGGTCGTCGGCTTCTTCTCCTTGGCTTGCTGCCGGATTTTGTCTCGAATCCCGGAATATTTACTCTCCCAACTTTTGACGTCCGCATCGTACTTTTTGAGAATTGGCCTGTGGGCCTCTGCCTGTGCATCCTCGTAATCCTTAATGACTTGGGTAAAGAACCCGTCACAAGTGGATTTTCTTTCCCCGGATTCGGCAATGGTCAGCAGAAACAATCCGGTGGGTCCGGTAAGTTTTTCCGCACGTTTTACGTCCCCGTGAGATTGCGCCGCCAGTGATAACGCGGCCAGAGCTGAGGATGCAACCATGGCCACCGGAGCCTTGACGAACCCCACAACCTCATCCACCGCATCCTTGATGGTTCTGGGAAGGGCATCAATTGGGTACGGTTCCGGGTCAATCTTGGCAGTCAGTAATTGTGGGTGGGGCCAGTGCCCGGAACATCCCCCCGCAAGTGGATTTATCCAACCTTGGCGCTGCGCCTCGGCAAATATAGCCCTGTACCCGGTGCGGTCTGGGTGGAATGTGACCCACTTTTCGGCCTGAATTGCCGGGTCATATTTGTGGCTTTTTTGGCTCCACTCATCCCACAATGCCCGGCCTGCATCCCCTAACCCCTTGAGCCGTTGCCCGTTGTTAATCCAGGTGTCGTAATTTTCCGCACTGAGGTGTTTTAAGGCATCCCTAAGCTCTTGAATTGTGGCTTCGGGCACATACTCAACACCTGCCTGCGGAGGCGCTACATCGGTCCGTTTGCCCTTTGGCAGACATAGGTCGATCAGCCACTGGGGAGCATCGGCAATTTCTGGAATTTCTCCGGTTGTGTGGTCCCAGTCGATAAACCCGTAGAATTTTCCGCCCACTTGCGACGGCTCAGCCGCCACATACCCCCCATCTCCTCGAACGTCTAAGCCGGGTTTGATATTGATCCCGTTCCTCATGCCGGGCACTGACTGGAAGAAAAAATGCTTTCCTCCGCTGGGAGTGGTGGCGGTCAGTGTCTCCGGTAACTCCCCGTACTTGGCTTTCAGTTCTTTCAAAGACTGAAACCCTAGAGCGCCGTTTTTGCAATCAACATCCAGCACCCAAAATGCCGCCCCGGTGGCAATTCCCAGATTCTGACCAGGCTCAAACATGGTGGTAATCTTCTGCGGGTCCGTGGTGGCGTCCTTGTACCCGTTGGCAGTCGCTGGTCGTTTCTCTCCGGGAACCAAGGGAAATACAGGCCACCCTAACGACGCGTAACGTTGTGCAAAATCCAGTACAGAGGTATGATCCACCTGAGTGTTTTGAGTATTCCCCCGATCGCCAGCCTCCCCGCTGGCTTCGGTTTTTTTGGTACTCACTTTCCTTCCCCGGCCAAGATTGCCCGCACAGTTCCAGCACTTAGGCCCCGGCGGTCTAATACACGGACGGGTTGAGGCAGGGAACCATTCTTAAAACGTCGAAAAATCGTGCACCGGGAACACCCCAAAATCTCCGCAAGTGCAGGGATTCCAATATGGGCACTGTCGGGTAACCTGTTGAAATTCTCGACGGTTTTGCGGATTTGTACTGACATGTCGTTCTCCTTAATGCTTCACCATGAAGCGATAGGAGGTACGGTAACATGCTGATTTATATATTAAAATTACCGTTATGGGGTAACGGTTACCGTTATGGGGTAACGGTATATCATTTTGCCTTCTTCGATGCGCTTCGTCTGAATTCGCGGTCAGGGATAGCCTCCTTCACCCAATGGCGCAAGGTGTCGCGCCCTGTGTACGTTCTCCGGTAAGCCTTTAGTTCAGGTGCATCAATGATTCCTTTGATCGTCTTGTGGCCTTTATGGATTCTTTGGACGATGGCCTTAAAATCTAGCCTGTCTTGGTAGTCTGGTCGTTTTTTGTAACCATCAAGCATGTCTTGCAACCGCGCCGCCAGAGATTCAGCCCCCGCCAGAGATTCAGCCGCCCTAACAGTTTGATGATCCGTCAGAAAAAGCATCTCAAGCATGACCGCGTAATGGATTAGGTCGCCCCTGGTCGGATTAAACGCTTCTATTTCCCGAGTTATCCGCTCTGCATCTTCATCCGCAGTCAATCCTTGGCTGTTTTTTTTACGGTCCCCGTTAATCAGTTTATTGTCCAAAACAGTGGTCATACTTTCCTCCCTCGAATCGGTACAACCTTCCCCGCTGGTGCTGGTGACTGGCAATAATTCGCCCAATCCTGCATCAGCCGCCGCCGTTTCTCGAACAGGTCACCACGCCGATACGCGCCCTCGACACCTCCAACCGTGTGAGCCAGTGCTGCCTCACCCACCTCCCGAGGATAAGCCGTCTGTTCGCTACACCAATCCCGGAAAGTGCTACGGAAGCCGTGAGGAACGATCCCCAGACCGCTTTGCTCATCGGTCCATGGTGCCAGTCCTTCCCGTTCCCTGCGCTCGTTGATCCGTCTGCATACAGCGCTTATGGTCATATCGGACAGCATCCCACCACGCAAGGCGGGAAACACTAGGTCATTATCCTTGGGGAGTTTTCCCAAGAGTTCCAGAGCCGCATCACTCAGCGGAACCCGGTGTTCTTTTTCCATTTTCATGCGCTGGCCGGGTATCGTCCAGGACGCGCCGTGCAAGTCGAATTCATCCCACCGGGCACCTCGCACTTCACCGGACCGAGAGGCGCACAGAATGGCGAATTCCAGCGCCAGCGCACCCATGCCCTCGATCCCGTGGAGGTCAGTCAAAAAGTCGTGAATCTGACGAAAGG
>VFSW01007287.1_pt1 | contig 16087 bp, 17 predicted proteins | sample 5358111 | NCBI WGS metagenome assembly VFSW01 (sample SAMN11554181, study PRJNA540505) | mine drainage metagenome | isolation source: sediment from site ElyBrook_90M | place: USA: Ely Copper Mine, Vershire, VT | collected 2017 | reverse complement strand
CCGGACGATGTGTCGTTGATGCAAACCAGCTTGAGGTTTACCGGGCGCATCGGCGCGAAACCGCGGCCAACGTGGATAGCGCCTTCCAGCGTCCCGCCGATTTTTCCCGGCACCGATTTCATCTCGAAGCGCGAATCGCCGTACGCATTCCACCTCAAGAGCAGATGTATCGCCCACGCGATCAGGCCGAATCCGATTATCGGAAAAATTGCGAGCCCAGCGAATTTTGGCTCGTAACGCAGGTTGTGGGCGAGCAAGGTGGGTACGGCGGACGGCAGCGCGATGGCATTCCAGAAGAGCGCAAGCGCGCAGACTGCAATCGCGATGGGCTTCGCGCTCGAATGAATCTCGCCCGCGGCCCACTCCGCGCGCCATAGCCATGGTTCCTGTGGGTGCGCCCGTTTCAGGTCCACGCTCGTCGCTGCCCCCGATAGTTGTAAAGGCCGGGAGCAGTTCTATCATCTGCGCATCGGTGGGTCTGTAGCTCTTCCGGCGCTATGTCGTGGCGACTCCGCCTGATGGAAAAAGCGGAGGCGGCTATGAGAGCCGCCTCCGCTGTAGATCAAGCCTGAAGCTGAGAACCGACTACGGGGTGGTCTTGGCCGGCTTCTGTTTGTTGAACACCAGCGTCATCTGCGCGACGCCTGCCGCGACGTTCAAGCCGTTCTGTCCTTCGATCGAGACCGGCTGCAACGCGATCGAGCTGTTGAAGCCGCCGACCAATACGTTGGCGCCCGCGCCGACGCCGACCGCCGCGCTCGCCGTCGCCCCGCCGTAGTGACCCGCAAGCGCACCCTGGCCGAGGTTGGTGGTAGGCGCGAGAACTGCCCACAGGATTACGCCCGACGACAGATATCCGATATCAGCGCCGAACTTGGTGATCGAACCGGTGTAGTACTCGGTGTATCCCGGCTGCAGCGCGTAGGCGCACTGAAGCTTGCGCGAGGATCCGAAAATAAATCCCCATCCCGCCGCAACGTGACAAGTCAGGTAGCCAGCTCGAACCGCGGCGCCTCCGCCTGAGGCGGCCGGTGCCGGTGCGGCTGCGCCCTGGGCGCGTGCCGATGGTGCGGCGGCGGCCAATGCGACCGCAAATCCCAGTGCGATTAACAGTCCTTTTGATTTCAACTTCATTTTCGTCCTCCGTCTATGGTGAGGCTTTCCGTTCCGGTTCGGCCGGACGCCCAGGAAAATTCCTCTCGTTGGTTGCCCAGTCGTGGTGCAAACTCGCATTTTACTTGGCGAAATGCAATACGCGCCGATTCTGCTCGAGTGCCCCAACACCTATCGCTTGACTATGATGGGGCAATGCAGCACCATCCTGCGATCTTGGTTGAAGCCCAACCGCAGGAGAACCGATTGATGAGCCTTAGGACTATTGTTGCCAGTTTCACCGCCGCTTTGCTGATGGCCTGTACCTTGGGGTTGAGCGGACCCGCCTTTGCGCAGAATTCGCAGAAGCAGCTCGACATCGCCGCCGCGCGCGCACAGCGCAAGGCCACGGTCGGCGCCAACATGAATCTCAGCGCCGATGAGGCCTCCAGGTTCTGGCCGGTTTACGACGCCTACGAAAAGAAGATGGACGCCATCGAGGATCGCCACGTCAAGGAGCTCAAGGACTTCGCCGCCAAGTACAATAGCTTCACCGACGCCGATGCGAAGAAGAAGCTCGACGAGGTGATGTCGATTGCGCAGGCGCGGCTCGACGTGCAGAAGGCATTCATCCCGCAGTTCCGGGCGGTCGTCTCGCAGGTCAAGGTGACGCGCTTTTATCAGATCGACAACAAGATCCAGGCGCTGATCCAGTGCGACATCGCGCAGTTGGTGCCGCTGGCGCAGTCGCCGGGCGAGGCCGCTCAGCAATAGCCGATTAGTTCCAAACCAGTTGCTCCCGCAGTGGCGCGAATCGCACTGCGGGGGATTTACTTCTGGTGCACGCGCGCGATCGCTTCGAGGATCAGCTTGCCGGCCGCCTCGCGATCCACCCAGTCGCCTATTTTCACCCACTTGCCCTTTTCGAGATCCTTGTAGTGGCGGAAGAAGTGATCGATCTGGTCGAGCATTATTTGCGGCAGGTCGGTGTAGTTGGTGATTCCGTCGAAGTAGGGATTCAACTCGTCCACCGGCACCGCGAGGATTTTCTCGTCGATGCCATTCTCGTCTTCCATCAGCAGCGCACCGACCGGACGGCATCGGATGACCGCGGCGGGCGCGACCGGCACCTGCGACAGCGCCAGCACGTCGCAGGGGTCGCCGTCTTCGGACAGGGTGTTGGGGATGAAGCCGTAGTTGGCGGGATAGTACATCGCGGTGTGCAGAAAACGATTGACGAACAGCGCGCCAGAAGCCTTGTCGAGCTCGTACTTGACCGGGACCCCGCCTTGCGGGATTTCGATGAGCACGTTGATGTCGTCGGGCTGGTTGCGGCCGGGCGGAATTTTCGTGACATCCATGCGATGAGTAGAGCACGCGATCGCGATTGAGGCGATAGCGCGCGATTATGCCTTAGGCTCGGAACTAAGTTTGGTCGCCCGCGCAGTTCGTATCCCGCCACCGGGCGCTCGCCTCGTACAACCAATTTGTTAACGTAAAGAATATGAGCCACAACCCATAAGTTCTTATGGACCGGACAACCATGGGCAAGAATGTTCTTCGACAGGGTGCGGTTTCGATCGGGACGTCCGATCGGGTGCCGGATCAGGTTCAGGTCTTCGAGTTCGACCGTTCCAATGTGCTCTTGCAACTGCGAGGCCTGCGGCGCGCAATCGATGCGGGCGCGGAGGAAATCGTGATGGTTTCCGCCGAGGGCGTTTTCAGCAAGTCGCTCTCTCGAACGCTCGAGCGCAGCGCCCGGAAGCTGCGACTGGCTGCGAATGACTTGAATCGCCTTATTCTCCTGGTCGAACGAGCGCACGCGCCTAATGCGCCCGCACGATCCGCTCCAAAGCCGAAGCCGCGCAATCGGCGTCTCGCCACGAACTGATTTTTAGTGATGTTGACCGGCTGTTGCTCGTGCTAGTCTCGGGACTGGAATTATCTCAGTAGACGCGAGCGCTGATGCTGTCGCTGTCCACGAGACCGCTCGGGAAAAATGCCGTGTCCGGGCGTAGCGTGCTCGGGCCCCTCAGCGCCGGAGGTAAATTATGAATCGCGCGCTACCGTTCACAATCGCAATCGCCATGATGATCGCCGGCGCCGCGCCCGTTATTGCTGCCGGGCCGGAATCGACAACGGCCGGCGTCAAGCCCGGCGACGTCATCACCAGCGACAACGCCGCCAAGGTCGTTGACCTCGTCAGCCCCGGCAACTATGTGCTGGTGCGCCAAGGCATGGAGATGAAGATCGCTCCGTCAAGAGACTATAACTGGCCGGCGCCCTTCCGGGTCTCGACCGAGCAAAATTCCTCGCAGGCGCGGCTCGGTCCCGACGGCGAATTGACCAACTACCGGGCCGGCCTGCCGTTCCCGATGCTCGATGCGAACGATCCCGCGATCGCGCAGAAGATCATGTGGAATTTCCAGTTCGGTCCGGCCTACAGCGACGATCTCGACTCACAGGACACTGAGATCCAGAACTTCGCGCCCGGCCATCCGGGTGCTCCGTTCGCGGTCTATCCGATCGGCCATCTCGCCGTCTATCGAAATCTCGGCCGCGAGGAAGTGGCCCCGGCGCCGACTGACCACGACGGCTATACCGGAATCATGGAGCGCATGGCGCTCGGCCCGATCATCGTTCCGATCGAGCCGCCGTTCTGGCAGAGCCCGTGGACCTACATGGTGCGCTACCGATACGCGAGTCCCGGGCGGTCGGATCTCGTCTGGTCAGATTTATCAATACCGTCTCATTGGTACGGCCAGTTTCCGGGGATGGCGAATACGGATTACCTGCTGGGCAACGCGTTCTTCGGCAACCTGGACCTCGATTCGCTGTTCGGCTTCGCCGGCAGGTTCCAGGATTTCGATTTCAAGTTCCTGGGTGAGAAGACGATGCTGGCGGTGGTGCATGCGAAGTCGCTGCCGGCCCATTCATGCGCAGCCGACGGCGGCCGCACGATCTGTCCGGAGGATTGGGAGCTGCGCCACGTCTATGTAGTCGAAGCCGACGCCCGCCGGCCGGGCCGATTTGCCGACATCCCGGCGATTGCCAAGCGGATTCTGTACATCGATTCGCAGGGATGGTTCATCACGGCGTCGGATCAATACGATCACGGCGACAAGCTCTGGAAGACGCTGGCTATTTTCAACACGGTGCGCGATCGGGAATATCCCGACTCGAAAGCCGCGGTCTATTCGTTCGACCGGCTGTTTCAGACCGCGCTGGTCGATGAAGACGTGCAGAGCGGTTACTCGACGATCTTCTTCACCCCCAGTCCCGAGCGCGCGCCGCACGACACGTGGTTCATCAACCAGGGCATAATTTCGCAGCGCTGGATCGTCCCGCAGCGCTTCACAACGCACCGCGAATACTTCTATTGAGACTGCGCGCGCGCGTGGTAGTCTCGCGGCGGGAAACAATTTAGCGGGCACAGCCACTGCGGAGCAGCATCATGGTGAAGATCGAGCGCGAAATTCCGATTCAGATCGATCCCGGCGAGAATCCATTTCTCAAGGGAGTCTATGCGCCGATCGCGACTGAGATTACCGCTGATGATTTGACGGTTGTCGGCGAGATTCCCAAAGACCTCGACGGCGCCTATCTGCGCAACGGGCCCAATCCGATCTTTCAGCCGCGCGGGCGCTACCATTGGTTCGACGGCGACGGCATGGTGCACGGCATCGAGTTCCACGACGGCCGCACGACTTATCGCAACCGCTGGATTCGCACCGAAGCATTCGCCGCCGAGCAGGAAGCGCAGCGCACGATTTGGCCGGGGCTGATGGATCGTCCCGATCCCAACGTGCCGCGCGGCGCCGGCTCCGACGGATGGCTCAAGGACAGTGCCAACACCGACCTCGTATTTCACAACGGCTACGCGCTGGCGCTGTGGTATCAGTGCGGGCTGCCGTACAAGCTCGATCCGCGCACGCTGGAGACCTTGGGCGTCGAGCGCTTCGGCGGCAAGCTCGATCGCGCGGTGTCGGCGCACGCCAAGGTCGATCCGGTGAGCGGCGAGTTGCTGTTCTTCGACTATGCGACCACGCCGCCGTACATGACCTACAACGTAGTCTCGGCGCGCGGCGAAATGACTCATCATGAGCCGATCGAACTTCCGGGCTCGCGGCTGCCGCATGACATGGCGTTCACCGAGCATTACTCGCTGCTGATGGACCTGCCGCTGTTCTGGGATCCGCAACTGCTCGAGCGCAAGGTGCACAAGGTTACCTACTATCCCGAGATGCCGAGCCGCTTCGGAATTCTGCCGCGCTATGGGACCAACGCCGACGTAAAATGGTTCGAGGCGTCGCCATGTTACATCTACCACGTGGTCAACGCGTGGGAGGACGGCGACGAGTTCGTGATGGACGCGTGCCGCGTGATCCAGGCCGAGCCGGGTGCGAAGCGCGGCGAAGGCGAGCTCGCGCGGATGCGCGCGTTCTTGCGGCTCGAGGCGCAGCTTTGCCGTTGGCGCTTCAATCTCGTGACCGGCGCGGTCGTCGAAGATCAGCTCGACGACGAAAAGACCGAATGGCCGACGATCAACCGGCACATGATGGGCCGCAAGTCGCGCTATGCGTACAACTCGATGGTGCCGCACTACGAAGGGCTGGTGAAATACGACACCTTGCGCGGCACCTCGGCGAAATATCTGTTCGGTGCCGGACGCACCTCGAATGAGGCGCCGTTTGCGCCGCGGCTTGGCGCCCGCGACGAGGACGACGGCTACGTCGTGACCTTCGTCGCCGATGCGAACGCCGCGAACAGCAGCGAAGTCGTCATCCTCGACGCGAAGAATTTCGCCGCGGGCCCGGTCGCGCGCGTGCGGATTCCGCAGCGCGTGCCGGTCGGCTTCCACTCGACGTGGATCCCGGGCGATCAGATGCGCGCGCGCTAATTGCGGCTATTGATTCGGCGCAGGTCCGGTCACCTTCGCGTTCTCAGTGTTCACTTCGATGCTATGCGGCTGACCGGTCTTGTCGGGGACGATCGTATGAATGTCGCCGCTGATTAACGTCACCCGGCTCGGCACGACCTGGCCGTTCACCACTGAACTGTCCTCGATCGCGATGCTGGTGCTGCTGCTGAGCGCCATCGAGCTGCCGTCGCCAAAGCCCAGCGTCACCGCGGCGCCCGGCTGCGTCGTCACCTTGTCGTGCAGCTTGAGCGGCGTGCCCTGTTGCGCCGCGAGCGTGGCGCCGCCGCGCTCGATCTGCGCGCTGCCGTTGACCTGGGTCACGGTGCCGACGGAGTCGTCGGCGCGCACGGCGGTGCTCGCCAGCAGCCCGAGCGCTGTGGCCGCCAGCATGAGCGCAATTGACCGGTTGGTGATCCATCGCCTGTCGATACTTGATTCGATTTTTCTCATGTCGATTCCCTGGCGATCAGCGGTTTTGCGGGAAAGTCCCGTCCGCCAAGATAGCATCGTCAAATGCTTGCACGCTATGAAGGCCGACCTCGGATCGATTGGCAAAAAAAGTCGCGTTGAAACCAACCTCCGCGGGCAATACCCTCTGTACAGGGGCCTGAACGGAGCGCGTGACGGGAAGGCGAAAATCTACTCTGGCAACCGCGATGATTGCGGGCGCGCTCATGCTCGCCGCGGGATGCATGCAGACCCAGGAGGTCGATCAGACGATGCCTCCGTATGCGTCAATCTCCGATGAAGGTCGCGATCCGCCTAAACCGCCGCCGCCCGACGACGATTCCCCCGGCATCATGAGCAGGATCGGCTCCGCAATGCTGGATCGGATTTGGTATGCGTCGCAACGGAAGTTTTTATCCGCCATGAACCCGCGCAGCTTTATCAATCTCGATACTCCGCGCCTGACTCTGAGGCGGTTTCGCGACTCCGACCTCGCAAGTTTCATGGCCTATAGAAACGATCTCGAAGTCGCGCGCTATCAGTCGTGGGAATCGATCACTCACGCCGAAGCGACGAAATTCATCGCGCAGCAGCGCCGGACTCGCCCCGGGATTCCCGGCAAGTGGTTTCAATTCGCAGCGGAACTCAAGGCGGACGGCGAGCTCGCCGGCGATTGCGCGCTGCTGGTGATCAAGACAACGCCGCGCGTCGGAGAAATCGGCTACACCTTTGCGCGCGCATACCAGCCCCGCGGTCTGGCGGCCGAAGCCGCGCGCGCGGTGATCGATTTCGCCTTCGGCCCGCTCGAGCTCAACCGCGTCATCGCGACCACCGATTGCCGCAACGCGCCGTCAGTAGCGCTGATGGAGCGGCTCGGGATGAAACTTGCCGGGCACTTCATCCACAACGCGTGGTTCAAGGGCGAATGGTGCGACGAGTATCAGTACGCGGTATCGCGCGAGGATTGGCCGTGCGATCGCGTTTCTTGACAATCCCGCCGCGCCGGTCCTTGATCTGACTAATCCACGTTGAAGGAGGATCCGCTCATGACCCGGATAATCGACGCCGATGGGCATGTCGTCGAGCCGCGCGCGCTCTGGGATGATTACGCCGAGCCGCAATTTCGCGATCGCATGATCCAGGTCCGGCGCAATCGCGACGGTGGCGCCGAATTGTGGATCGACGGCGAGAATCGCAGCCGCCCGTCGCTGCCGGTGGCGGCCTCGATGACGCCGGGCGGACTTTCCGATCTCGAGCGTGCGCGCAAACTCACCTGGGACGACATCCTGCCCGGCGGCTACGATCCTTACGCGCGGATTAAGGTGATGGATGAAGAGGGCATCGACGTCGCGGTGCTCTACCCGTCGTTGTGGCTGCTCTACGGCGATCTGACCGATCCGCAACTCGCCGCCGCCGCGTGCCGCGCCTACAACAACTGGCTCGCCGACTTCTGCAAGCCTTTTCCGAAACGATTGTTCGGCGTGGCGCCGATGCCGCTCCAGAGCGTCGATGAAGCGGTGCGCGAGATGCGCCGCGTCGTGCGCGAGCTTGGCTTCAAAGCCGTGTTCGTCAGGCCCAATCCCTTCAACGGCCGCCGCCTCAACGACCCCGCTTACGATCCGTTCTGGCGCGAGGCGCAGGAACTCGACGTTCCGGTCGCGGTGCACGGCAGCTTCGGCACGCGCATGCCGACGATGGGCGGCGATCGATACCACGACCCATTCTTCTTCCACATGGTCTGTCATCCGTTCGAGCAGCAGGCGGCCTGCATGGATATCGTCTGCGGCGGCGTGCTCGCGCGATTTCCAAAACTGACGGTCGGCTTCCTCGAGTCGGGAATCGGATGGCTGGGTTACTGGCTCGACCGGATGGATAGTCACTACGAGAAGATGGGCACTTACGTGCCGTGGCTGAAGCGCAAGCCGAGCGAGTACTTCGCCGATCGCTGTTACATATCGATGGATCCTGACGAGCGCACGCTCAGGGCGATGATCGACTTGGGCGTCGAGCGCAACGTGCTATGGGGCTCGGACTACCCGCACTTCGACTGCACCTATCCGGGCGTGGTGCCCGAAGTGACGCGAGCCTTGGGAGCACTGCCGGCGAGCGCGCGCGACAACATCCTGACGCAGAACGCGCTGCGGTTTTACCGGTTAAGCTGATCAAACCGCGCGGGCGTGAACGATCGCGCCGCCGAGGCCGCCTTGCACGATGACACCGTGCAGGCCTGAGTACATCGAGAACACGAAGTCGTACGATTCGGCGCCGCCGATCTTTTCAATCTCGGCGCGCTTGAGCTGAATCCGCTCGACGAACGTCGCATACCACCGCGCATAGTCGGCACTTAGATCGTCAACCGCGCCCGGCTCCCATCCGGCTTCACGCAGCGTCGCCGCAATCTCCGGCAGTCGAATCGCGCGCGGCATCATCGGATTCGGCGCGTCACCGGCCTTAGCGCCGACCGTGTAATCGAAAATGACAAGCTGGGCGCCGGGCTTCGCAACTTTTCGCAGACCCGCAAGCGCGCCGGCCTGACGATCAAACGCGTAGAACGCATTGAGCAGGTAGATGACGTCGAACTGGCGCGTGACGGTGCGCGGGACGTCGAGTACGTCGCAAGCATGAAATCCAATCTCGGGATACGTCGCGCGCGCATATTCGATCGATTCAACATCGCGATCGATCCCCTCGACGTGCCCCCATCCATGGCGCCGCAAATATTCCGCGCTGCCGCCGCGTCCGCAACCGGCGTCGAGCAACCAACTGCCGGCTTGTTTCGGGACCGCGCGAAAAACGCGCTCGATCGCCTCTTCCTCGCCGGCATGCGCGTAGTCGCCCTCGCGAATCAGCGCGAGGATGCGCTTGCCCTCGAACGAGTTCATGTTCATCGGCGTCTGGCTAAGTCCTGTTTCACGAGGCGAGGCGGCCGTCGGCCGGTTCGGCCGATGGAGTCGGCGCGATTTGCTCCTGCGCCGGCCGCGTCGCGGGAACCATAGGGCGGCCTTCGCGCCATGCGTTGTAACGCTCGAGGAACGCTTCCATGTAGGTGTAGAACACCGGTGTTATGTAGAGCGTCAGGAACTGCGAGAAGAACAGGCCTCCTACTACTGCCACACCGAGCGGACGGCGCGACGAGCCGCCGGCGCCCAGTCCTATCGCGATAGGTAGCGTGCCCATCAGCGCCGCCATCGTGGTCATCATGATCGGCCGGAAGCGGATGATGCAGCCCTCGAAGATCGCGTCGGCCGGCGACTTGCCTTCCGTGCGCTGCGCGTCGAGTGCGAAGTCGATCATCATGATGGCGTTTTTCTTGACCAGACCGACCAGCATGATCACGCCGACGAACGCGAACAGGTCGAGTTCCATGCCGAACAGCCACAGCGTTACCAGCGCGCCGAAACCCGCCGACGGCAGGCCGGAGAGAATCGTGATCGGATGGATGAAACTTTCGTAGAGCACGCCCAGCACCAGGTAGATGACGAGGATCGTCATCGCGAGCAGCACGCCGAGTCCCGACAACGACGACTCGAACGCCTGCGCGGTGCCCTGGAAGCTGGTCGTGATGCTGTCGGGCAGCGTCGTCGCGGCAATCTTGTTGACCTCGGCGAGCGCCTTGCCGAGTGAAACGCCGGGCGCGACGTCGAACGAAATCGTCGCCGACGGCAATTGCCCGGAATGGTTAACCTGCAACGGCCCGAGCGACCGCGTGAACTTCACCAGCGTGTCCAGCGGCACCAGCGCGCCGCTCGACGATCGCACGTAGAGCAGTGCCAGCGTACCCGGCTCGGCCTGGTATTGCGGCTCGACCTCCATGATCACCCAGTACTCGTCGTTGGGCGCGTAGATGGTCGAGATCTGGCGCGAGCCGTACGCGTCGTAGAGCGCGTCCTCGATCGCGTTGGCGGAGATGCCGAGCGAATGGGCTTTGTCGCGATCGATATCGACGGTGACCTGCGGATTTTCGACTTGCAGGTCGCTGTTGACTCCGCGCAGGTCGGGCAGCTGGCGCAGTTTGGTCTCGAGCATCGGCGCGTACTTGTAAAGCGTCGCGGTACTCTGGCTCTGCAAGGTCATCTGATACATGCTGCGCGTGAATTGCGCGCCGATCCGAATCGGCGGCGGATTCTGCAGGAACACCCGCAGCCCCGGTACGCTGTTCAACACCGGCCGCCATTTGGTTATCAACTGATCGACGCTGAGCTTGCGCTCCGACGCCGGCTTCAGATGCAGAAATATGATGCCCGAATTGCTCGCGCCGCCCGGTCCGCCCGATCCAACGCTGACGAAGTAGCTGACGATGCCTGGATCGTCCTTGATCAGGCTGACCGCGGCGAGCTGATGCTCGACCATCGAGTCGTACGAAATTCCCTGCGCGGCGAGCGTGAAGATAATCAACTGGTCGGCGTCTTCCGACGGCAGGAAGCCCTTGGGTATCGCGTAGAACATGTAGATCGTCCCGAGCAGCAGCGCGCCGGAAAAATACATCGTCGCGCGCCGATGACGCATCACCCACGACAGGCTGCGCTGGTAGCCGTCGAGCATGCGATCGAACCAGCGCTCGGTGACGGCGTAAAATTTGCCGTGACGCTCGCTCCCCGGCGGCCGCAAAAAGCGCGAGCACAACATCGGCGTCAACGTCAGCGACACGAAGCCCGACACCAGGATCGCCGCGCCGATCGTCACCGCGAACTCGTGCAGCAGGCGTCCAAGAATGCCGCCCATGAACAGCACCGGGATGAAAACGGCGGCGAGCGAGAAGGTCATCGACAAAATCGTGAAGCCGATTTCTTGCGCGCCGTCGAGCGACGCCGTCATCACGTCCTTGCCCATCTCCATGTGGCGCACGATGTTCTCGAGCATCACGATCGCGTCATCAACCACGAAGCCGACGCCCAGCGTGATCGCCATCAGCGACAGATTGTCGAGCGAGTAATCGAGCATCCACATAACGGCGAAGGTGCCGATGATCGACATCGGCAGCGCGAGACTCGGGATGACCGTCGCCGAGAGGTTGCGCAGGAACAGGAAAATCACCATCACCACCAGGAAGATGGTGAGCAGCAGCGTGAATTGCACGTCGTTGATCGACGCGCGAATCGTCTCCGCGTAATTGCCCAGCGTGTTGATATGCAGTGCGGCCGGCACTTCCGCCCGGAACGCCGGAATCAGCCGCATCACGTTATCGACCACCTGCACTGTGTTGGTGCCCGGCTGCCGCTGAATCGCGAGCACCACCGACGGCTCGCCGTTGGCCCAGCCCGCGGTCTTGTTGTTCTGCACGCTGTCGAGCACCTGGCCGACATCGTCGAGCCGCACCGGCGATCCGTTTTGATACGCGACGATCAGTGATCGATACGCGGCGGCGTTGGTCAGCTGACCCTTGGTATCGACGGTGAACGCCTGGTGCGCGCCGTACAGCGTGCCGGTCGGCAGATCGACGTTCGCGTTCTGAATCGCGGTCGAAACCTCGTCGATGCCGATGCCGCGCGTGGCGAGCGCCTTGGGATCGAGCTGAATCCGCACCGCGTATTTTTGCGATCCGTAAACCTGCACCTGCGCGACGCCCGAGACCATCGAGATGCGCTCGGCGAGGTAAGTCTCGGCATACTGATCGACCTGCGAGATCGGCATCGTGCTCGATCCGAGCCCCAGATAAAGAATCGGCTGATCGGCGGGATTAACTTTCTTGTAGGACGGCGGACTCGGCATCCCCTGCGGCAATTGCGCCTGCGTTGCCGCGATCGCCGCCTGCACGTCCTGCGCGCCGGCGTCGATATTGCGCGTCAGGTTGAATTGCAGCGTGATGTTGGTCGATCCCTGGATGTTGGTCGAGGACATCGAGTCGAGCCCGGCGATCGTCGAGAACTGTTTCTCCAGCGGCGTCGCGACCGACGACGCCATCGTCTCCGGACTCGCGCCCGGCAGCGATGCGCTCACGACAATCGTCGGGAAATCGACGTTGGGCAGATTGTTTACCGGCAGATAGCGGTACGCCATCAGCCCGAACAGCACGATCGCGAGCGAACTCAGCGTCGTCATCACCGGGCGGCGAATAAATGCTTCGGCGATATTCATGATGAGGCGCCGCCGCCGGTTAATCCGCTCTTGATTGTCACGGTCGATCCGGGAATCAGCCGCAGCTGCCCGTCGGTCACCACCGTCTCGCCGGCCTTCAGCCCGCTGGTCACCACGGTTTGATTGTCGATCGACTCGCCGATCACGACCGGCCTGATCTCCGCTTTCATGCTCGGTTGCACGACGAAAACGAACGAACCCTGCTGACCCGTCTGCACCGCTTGCGACGGCACCAGGATCGCGCCGGGATGCTCGCGCAGCACCAGCGTCGTGTTGACGAACTCGCCCGGCCACAGGCGCGCGTCGGTGTTGGCGAATTGTCCCTTGAGATTTATCGTGCCGGTTTTCGCATCGACGCTGTTGTCCACGAAGCTCAGCTCGCCCGACTCGAGCGGCCCTTGCTGCTCGGGCAGCGAGACCTGCACTTCCAGCTTGCGCTCCGCCATGTACTCGCGCACCGCCGGCAGCTTCTGCTCGGGAATCGCGAAATCAACGTACACCGGATGCACCTGGTTGATCACCACCATCGCAGTGTCGGCGTCGGGCTTGACCAGGTTGCCGGCATGCCCCAGCCGGTCGCCGGTGCGGCCGTCGATCGGCGCGCGAATCTCGCAGTATTCGAGATTCAAGCGCGCCGTCTGCACCGCCGCGGCGTCAGCCTCCATCGAGGCCGACAGCGCGGCCGCCGTCGCCTCGGCCTGATCGTATTGCTGGCGCGATCCGACATTCTGCTTGAGCAGAACCGCGTAGCGCTGCTCGTCGGTCGCGGCCTCGCGATATTGCGCGCGATCCCGCGCGAGGTTGGCTTGCGCCTGTTGCAGCGCCGCCTCGAACGGGCGCGGATCGATCGTGAACAGCAGGTCGCCCTGCTTGACGTCCTGTCCCTGCCGGAAATGCACCTGCATGACCTGGCCGTTGATTTGCGCCTTTACCTCAACGGTCGAGAAAGCCTCGACCCGGCCGATCGCGCGGATCGTGTCGGCGACAGTCTTCTGCTCGACCTTGGCCGCAAGAATCGGCACCGCGTCACGCTCGCCGAAACTGTCAGCCGGACCGTGCGAACATCCCGCAATCGCAATCAGCGCGATCGCCGGACCGAGAGCTGTCGCCCACCATCGTTTCAACTTGAGATTGCCTTTCAACTCTCGAATTGGATAACCGCGCCGCCGGTCCAGGGTTACGGCCCGCCCAAGTAGCGTCGAGGATATTATCAGGCTCGCACGAGCCGAGAAAATCTGAAATCTGAACCAAACCCCCGCCCCCAGTCAGTTTTCCCTGTCTGGTTTAGCGAGCGTAGGACGGAATTTATTCCGTCAAGCTTGAAGATGTCGCGTTCCAGCCCGGGATTGTTCCCCTCTCCAAAAGGGAGAGGGGTTAGGGGAGAGGTTCCGTTCCGCGCCCGAGGAGCTTGCAGGAGGATTAGCGCGACGCTTCCAACGCAGGATGATGCGCCGGCAGCCGGCAAAAGCTGTCGCTCTCGATTTGCAGCGCACGATTGAATCGCGCGCGCATATTCTCGAGCGAGATCGTCGCCGTCAGATCCACGATTTGCTCGGTATCGAAATGGCGCTTGAGCTCCTCGAACACCTCGTCGGGCACGTCAACCGACGCCAGCGTCATCTCCTCGGTATAGCGGAGCGCCGCGCGCTCGGCCGGCGTGAACAGCGGATTCTCGGCGTACTCCGCGAGCGCCGCGAGTTTCTCGTCGCTAAGTCCGACCGCGCTGCCACCGGCAGCGTTGATGTCTATTCAAAACACGCAGCCGATCATCTGCGCCGCGCGCAGGCACACCATCCGCTTCAGCGCCGGCGGCGTCACCTTCGAGCTTTCGATCGACTGCTGGTACATCGACATCAGGAGCGTGATACCGGGGCGGTAGGCCCACGCTTTGAAAGGATTAAGCACTTTGCCGACTTTTCGTTTCATCATCCAGGTCAGCGGTTTCAGCATCCAGCTAAACTGGTTTTCTTCGAGCGGTTCGATACGCATTGGATTAAACTCCGGCTACGCCGCCCGCGCCGTCACGGCGCGAGTTTCGTCCGACTGACTATAGAGGATGACACTAATGGCGATTAGTAAGATCGCTGGAATGTAGATACCCAGTACCTCGGTCACCAGATGCTCAGTCGAGAGCAGGCCCGCGGCATGTGAGTATATGTGCAACGCCGAATGCATCACGCCCGCAACCGCGGCGACTACGACTGCGATCGCGTTGCGGCGCGGATTAAGCGCGGCCGTCACCAGTCCCACCCCGACCGCAATAAAAAACGTCCCGCCGTCCATCACCAGATGCATATTGTAAGGCCCGGTCTCAGGCACGCCCGGCACCAGTTTGAAAAACCAGGCCGAAGGGAAAAAGAACATCTCGATGCCGTTGACGACGTGGATTGCCGCCAAAATCCAGAGAACCGGAACGATCCACCGTGGAATATTGGACTTCATAGGACGCCTTCTCCAGGCGCGCGCCGCGGAAATTGCGGCGGACGCAGAGGCGAGTAAATCGATATCGAAACCGCCACCGCGGCGACGACTACGACGACGGCTTCCAGGATTGTCCTGCCACTGGCGATATTGAAATACCAGAGCGCCAGCGCAATCGGCATCGAACCCATCACCGATTCCGTGATCGTCACGCCCATCGTAACGGCAAAACTCATCGCGCGAAGTCTGATCGGCCACGACATCTCGATATCACCTACCCGTGCGGCAACTCGCCGCACAGCGGAAACACCGGCTCAACCTCGACCGGCCCGTTCACGCGCGCCTGGCACGCCAGCCGGGTCCGCGGACTCACCGACAGATGCCAGCGGAGCGAGAATTTCTCGGTCCCGCTCATCGCGGTCAGATTCTCCTCGCCCGATTCCACCACGACGCGACAGGTCGCGCACAACGTTCGCGCGCCGCATACATGCATCAGGCGCACGCCATTCTTCATCGCGGCGCCCAGCAGCGTGCCGCCGCGGCGCACTTCGATCCGGCGGCCGTCGAACTCGATCGGCACGACCTCCGGCCGCGCCGCGACTTGCTTGAGCCGGCTGGCGAACGCGTTCCTGAGCTCGCGATCGTCAACTCCGCGAGCAGGTTCAATCGCCGTTCTCATTCGCGCCGCGAAATCCAATTCGTTCTTTTCAGTATCCATGGCTATTCCTTCATGCTCTTGCGGAGCGCCTTTCGTGCGCGCGCCAATCGCGATTCCACCGCATGCTCACCGATTCGCATTATTCGCGCGATTTCCGCGACCCCGATCTCCTCGACGTACTTGAGGACCAACACTTCGCGGTAGTCAGGCCGCAGTTCCGCCAGCGCTGTATTGAACTCGCGGTTCGTGCCGCTGTCGCGCACAGTGGTTTGTTCAGCCATCGGAGCCGCGCGCATCAAGCGTGCGCGCCGCGCGTTGGTGCGGATGAGCGATAGAACTTTGCGATGTGCGATCGCGCAGGCGAACGTGAACAGCGAGCTGTCACCGCGAAAAAACGGCAGCGCATCGGCCAGCGCGATAACCGTCTCCTGCAAAACGTCGTCGGCCTCGGGCGCCGCCCCGCCGCGAGGCAG
>VFSW01007286.1_pt1 | contig 16088 bp, 17 predicted proteins | sample 5358111 | NCBI WGS metagenome assembly VFSW01 (sample SAMN11554181, study PRJNA540505) | mine drainage metagenome | isolation source: sediment from site ElyBrook_90M | place: USA: Ely Copper Mine, Vershire, VT | collected 2017 | reverse complement strand
CCCGCCCTGCGGCGCGCGCCCAGCCGGCCGCGCTTGCCGCGCAAAGCCGGTCGGGATTCGGGAGCAAAGACAGTCGGGATTCGGGAGCAAAGACAGCCGCTCGCTTGCAGTCTTGATTCGATTCGGTAGCGGAGGGCGCGCCCACCCTTACGGTCGCGGTTCGGAAACGGTCTCTTCGAGCGGGTTGGGATAAGCGTCGGGGTCCCGCGCCTCGTCGCCATGCAGGCACTGGAAATCCTTTTCGATCAGGATCGACAGGGCCTTTCCGGCTTCGATCGGTTGGTCGCCCGAGATGGCAATGCGATCGGTGGAGAACCATTCGTTGCCCGCCGCGGCCGGGACCTGGACCCTCAGCCAGTGGTCCTGATAGGAGGCCACGGGCGCGAGAAGGCTCGAAGAGGACTCCATGGTGTACGTGAATTTTATGCCGGGCGCGAACTGGGTGCTGTCTTCGACAAAACCGGTCTTGCTGAACTGGGCGACTTCCGATTGGCTCAGCCGGAGCCGCAGCGAGTTGCCATGGATGCGGAGTTTCATTGGATTCTGGATGCTCCTGAATAAATATTAAAACGGTTGTCGCGCACGAAGCCGAGCAAAGTCATGTTGAAGCGCTGCGCTGTTTCCACCGCCAGACTAGAGGGTGCGCCGACGGCGGCCAGGATCGGGATGCCGGCCATCAGGGCTTTTTGGACCAGCTCGAAGCTGGCGCGGCTGCTGACGAATATGAGATGGGCGCCGAGCGGTAGGGGGCCCGCGAGCATTTCGGCGCCGATCAGTTTGGCGACCGCGTTGTGGCGGCCGACGTCTTACCGCAAGAGCTGGAGCGATCCATTGGGCGAAAACAGCGCGGCTGCGTGCAGGCCGCCGGTTCGTTCGAAGACGGGTTGGGCGCTCCGCAGCGCGTCGGGCAAAGCATGGACGACGCGGGATTCGACGATCGGCGAGTTGCGCGGCAGAACCGGGCAGCCCTGCATTTCCATCTGCATCTGAACGGCTTCGATTGAGGCTTTACCGCAGACGCCGCAACTCGAGGTGGTGTAGAAGTGGCGTTCCAGCCGGTCCAGATCCACCTCGACGCCGGGGTTCAGATCCACCGTGACGGAATTGCCAAGCTGGCGGGAATTGCCATTGACGATGTGCGACCAGCGGATTTCGCGAATCTGTGCGGCGTCGTGCAGGATGCCCTCGCTGAACAGGAAGCCGGCGGCCAGCTCGAAGTCATGGCCGGGGGTGCGCATGGTAATGGAGATCGACTTGTCGCCGAGGCGGATTTCGAGAGGCTCCTCGACGGCTAATAGATCCTGGAAGGGCGCGGAGGAATCGCCTTCGATTTTTTGGACGGGTACCGTCAGAATGGGCCGGTTCACACCGACTTCATGGTAACGCGCTGACGTGAACCGCGCCGACGCGGCTGCGGTTTGTTTCGCTCCCTCTGGTCGCGGCTCCGTAAGCGGCTGTGAGCGCACAGTGAGGATTCCGAGATGGGTGTTTCCGCAGCCTCTGAAGCCAGCCGTCGCCGGCGTGGGCAGTTAGGCCAAGTTGGGGATCTTGATGATCTTCTTTTGGATGGCGTACTGCACTAGCTGAGCTTTGTTGTGGATGTCGAGCTTGCGCATCAGATTGAATTTGTGCGCTTCCACGGTTTTGACGCTCAGATTCAGATCGCAGGCGATCTCTTTCACCGAATTGCCTTCGGCCAGCATCTTGAGGACTTCGCGCTCGCGCGTGGTGAGCGTAGCGAAGCGAGGCAGCCGGTTAGCCGACTTGATGCGCGACCGGAAATCGTCGACCAGTTGCGACAGCATGCGGGGGCTGAGGTAACTGCCGCCTCGGCAAATGTCGCGGACGGCGGCCACTAGCTGGGCTGAAGGGCTATCTTTGAGGACGTAGCCGCTGGCGCCCACTTCCATGCCTTCCACCAGATAATCTTCGTCATCGTACATGGTGAGAAAGAGAACTTTGGTCTCGGGACGGTTCTTCTTGATTTGCCTGGTGGCTTCGAAACTGCTGAGGCCGGGCATACCGATGTCCATGAGAACGACGTCCGGACGGAGATCGGTTGCTTTTTCGACGGCGTCGCCGCCATTGGAAGCTTCGCCAACCACTTCCATATCGGCTTCCGCTGAAATCAGGGTTCTGATGCCCTGGCGAAAGAGCGTGTGATCGTCCGCCAGCATGATGCGAGTCTTGGCCATAACGTGTACCCTAGTTACTGTCTCGAATCCCTTTCCTAAGCTTGAGCTTTCCACTTGCGGAGCTTGAGTGCTCAACTCAGGCCGCCGGGCTACTCACCGACTGCTCTGATCCTCCGCGCGGTTCTTCCCCCCATCGGCTTGGCGGCGATTGGCTCGACCGAACTGGATTCCGGCGGTTGCTTGGCCACCGGCAGACGGATCAAAATCCTGGTGCCCCGTCCCGTTCTGTTACGATCAACCGATCTTTCTCCGATTCTGGTCCCAACTCCGGTTCCGTCGCCGGAGCCATTCTTGGGATAACTGCGAATCTCAAATCTGCCACCGAGTAGGGCAACGCGCTCCCTCATGCCAGAAAGTCCAAACGAATCTTTCCGAGCCAGCGCTTCCTCGACTCTAAACCCGACTCCGTTGTCCTCAACGGCCAGTCTGACCCATCCATCGGCCGAACTGACAGAAATGTTTACGCTGCTGGCGCCGGAGTGCTTGGCGATATTGTTACAGCACTCTTGGACCAGCCTATAGACAATAATTTCAGTATGTTGCGGCAGCCGTCCCAGTTTGGCCAGCAGCAGTTTGACACGGATGGGATTGAGACGCCTGAACCGGTTCACCAATTGCCGCATCGCGGCTCCCAGGCCGAGCTGTTCCAATACTGCCGGGCTCAGGGCGGCGATCAGACGCCGCATTTCCAGAATGGTGCGCTCGGTGAGATCCCGCGCCTCACGGAGTTTGCGGATCCATTCGGCGTGCTCGGGTGGCATGGCCTGCTCGACCAGTTCTATTTGCAGGCGGATACACAGCAGCGACTGTCCGGCTTCGTCGTGCAGCTCGCGGCTGATGCGGCGGCGTTCGATTTCTTCCACGTGCAGCATGTGCTCGGCAAGCTGCCGGACCTGCTCCTCGCGCGCGGCCAGGTCTTCCATCAGGCGAGCTTTCTCAGCGGCCATCAGGCAGCGCTCGGCAGCCGCAGCCAGCAACTCCTGCTCGCGCGGCAGCCACTCGTAGGATTTCGAAAAGCCAAATTGCATGACGCCTGCGGTGCGGCCGCCGGCGGCGAGCGGGATGGACCAGATGGTCTGGAATCGGCCGTTCCAAGCGGGCTCTAAAAGCAAAGTGCCCGCGCCACCGTCCTTAAGGTCGATCTGCCGCGAATGCGCCAGCGTTCGCATCCTGGCGCGGCTGTTCGGGACTTGAACCAATGCCGGCCTTTTCTGACCGCGAGTTTGAGCTCGCGCCCGCAACAGCCAGGCGCTGCGCTTATCGTTCAGCAGATATAAATGGCCGGCGTCGGCGTGGCATACCTGGACCAAGGTATCCAGAGAGCGGCGCAGCAATTCATCCAGATTGCGCGATTCCAGCTCTACGCGAAACAGCTCATAGAAGGCTTGGGTCTCGGCCTCGCGGACTTGGTAGTAGGCGTTGTTCAGCGTCAGGATGACGCAGAAATGCAGTTGTTCGCGCACCCACTGGAAGTTCGCGTATTCGTTGGGGAGCAGCTTGCGCAGCATCGGGGTGAGGAGCCGGTCATATTCCTGCAAGGCTTCCACGATACTGCTGGGCGGGAGGTTCAGCTTTGCCAGGCGCCGGCCGTTGTATTCAACCTGCTCGATGAATTTCAGCGGCGGCTGGCCACTGGCTAGAATGCGCGCCGCGGCGCCTGGTGTGATGGCTGCCAGCGCCACGCGGATCCTGGACTCGAATTGCCGGGTCTCGAATTGGCCCCGCTTCAGCTTGGCCAGAAAGCGCCGGTCGAGCGTCTCGGCGTGCGGCAAGAGAAACACCGCCAGCCGGTGCAAGTGGACGCGAAGCTGATCGCTCAGTACATCCGCTGCATCGGCCAATCCCGGCGATATTTCCGTAAGTGGCACCCTGCTTTGCTATCGGCGACTAGGGGGAAAGCTTTAGGGTTTAGGAAAGCGCCAGGAGCGCTTCCCAGCGGGATTGGCGGTTGGCGATTGGGGATTGGCGGTACATTGGGTAAGGCATGGACATTCTCGATTCTGGTTACTGCATTGAATCGCCAGTGTTGTCTGAGGGCGAATGCGACGCTCTGCTCAGCACGTTTGAGAAATCTACCAGAACTGGACGCGCAGGCACGCGACACATGATGTCGAATTCTGAGGTCAACGAACTCGCCGACGACGGACGGCTGATGCGAATTGCCCAAGCTGCGCTTGGTGGGACCGCAGTACCGTTCCGCGCAACGCTTTTCGCGAAATCCGGAGCCGTTAACTGGCTTATCCCATGGCATCAGGATACTGCTTTGCCCCTCGCGACCAGATTCGATGATCCAGAATGGGTGTCGTGGTCGGAAAAGGCGGGTGTTTGCTATGCGCACGCTCCGTGCTGGGCGCTCTCGCGCGTGGTGGCGCTTCGGGTCCACCTGGATGCGTCGACGATCGACAATGGACCATTACGGGTGGTGCCGGGATCGCACCAGGCCGGCGTACTAACCGATCGGGGCGTCAGTGATTACGTGAAAACCAACGATCACATCGCTTGTCTTCTTCCTCGGGGCGGCGTCCTCGCAATGCGTCCGTTGCTCATTCATTCTTCATCCAAAGCTCAGACTGACGCACCACGACGCGTCCTTCATATCGAGTATGCCGATACCGTTGACCTCAAGCCAGGCGTCCGGTTGGCTGTGGCTTAGGGTGGGGAAACGCTGCGGCGTTTCCCACCGGGACTGGGCGCTAGGTGCTGGCCGGCGGGCAGCCTCACCAGCCAATGGATCTCAGAAACGCTGCTGATAGCGCGCGCTAATCCGGGAAAGAGCAGCTGCGTAGCTCAAGCGTGTTTCGTTATAGTCGGCCCACTCGAACGGATAAGGCGCCGCATTCGTAGATTTGAAACGTAATATGAGGAACTCATCGTAGTCCGGCGCCGCTAATGATTGCAGCCTTCGGGCGGCCTCGGGTGCTTCCTGAGAGGGATGCAGAAAGCCTGCCTTCCCGATCGTTGGAAACGGCCGATCACCCTCATACCCGACCGTGCTTGCTGCCTCATTGACCCCGACGATCGCTATGCAGATCGGATGTCCGGCCCCTCGACGGAACTGGACGACTTGGTTTCTTAGATCATTGATCACGCGATCGATTTGCTTGATCATGGCCTTCGCGAGTATCTTCACTTCGACCCCAATCTCAACAGTGGCGATTGGTCCTCTTCCAACTTGATAGCCGCTATCGAATATTGGTGTTTCGCCTGGGATAATCTCGCCAAACGTCCCATCACCGCGGCGAGCGATGATACCTCGGCGCCGATTTTGAACGTTTAGTACGCGATCCTTGCGAGTGACTACCGCTTCAATGAACCTGGAAGACCGTTGAACTGCGACTAGATCTTCATAGAGGTGCATCGCCACGAAGTCGCCCTGATTAGACGCTCGATGTTTGTAGATCTTACCCTCAAAGAGGCGCCGGAATTCGTTGAGCAGCCGATACTCGCTTCGTTGGAGCGTCTCTGTCAAATAAGACCTCGGCCTCGATCCCTCCCGCTAGCCGAGGCTCACGTGCGGTGCACATAACGCGCCGCCGCGCTATCTCAACATAGGCAGGCTCGATTTCGTTGGCGATCGAATTCCTTCCCGCGATGATAGCAGCTTGAGACGTTGATCCCGTGCCCCCGAACGGATCGAGCACGGTGTCCCCCGCGAACGAAAACAGCTTGATGAGCCGCTCGGCGAGTTCCACCGGGTAAGGAGCAGGATGTCCGCCTCTAGTAGAAGCCCCCCGGACGTCGGACCAAATCGAGCGCTGCCAGGTCTGCATCTCTTCGCGCGTGAGCATCGACAGAGCCTTCTGAAGCATGGGAGCGGAACGATACTCGCCGCCTTTACGCAGAAACAGAATGTGCTCGATATCGTTCTTGATGATGCCCCCTGGTTGGTAAGGCTTGCCGTAAAACCCTGCGCCATTGCCCTGGGCTTCCATCGCGCCGTTAGCAATCTTGTGCCAAAGGATGGGCGTCAGGCAATCCAGGCCAAGTTTGCGGGCTCGTACCTGAATGTCGGAATGAAGCGGCACCAAATGATGCCGGCCGCCTTGCTTCCGCGGGATGCAAACATCTCCGACAACGCAACAAATTCGGCCGCCCCCGACCAGTACACGAGCGCATTCGCTCCAGACGCGATCCAACTCCTCGAGGAAGTGTTCGTAGTCCTCGAAGTGCCCCATCTGACTTTCGTTTCCGGGTGCGTATTCCTTAAGAGTCCAATACGGTGGCGATGTTACTACCAAGTGGACAGAACGATCGGGCAGCCATGATAGGTCACGCGCATCGCCCAGATGCAAGCGATGAGTCGTCCGGTTGTAAGGCTCAGGCCACGCCACTTCGCGGTAGTAACGGTTGGCTTCGAGAAGTCCCTTCAACCCTTCCGGCGTATTGTCTACTGCCGAAAGCGATGGCTTGCGGGGCCGTGCACGTTTCGGTGTGCCGTTCGTGAACAGCACCGATTGAAGAGGGTGATTGTTCCGCTTGGTCTTCACTGGTCTGCTGTCCACGGGCGCCTGGCCAAATCTCAACTTCGGACTTAAAGGAATTGTATCTTTGTTGATCGCAGCCTCGCTCATCTCTGTGAGCTTATCGGCCGATAGATCGCGAGCTTACAGCAGTTCCGCCATGCTGAAAAAGTACGGAATCTCCACCGCCGCGGTCTCTGGCGCGTCCGACCCGTGTACTGCATTGCGCTCGATGTTTTTCGCGAAGTGTTTGCGCACCGTGCCCTCCGCCGCCTTCTCCGGATTCGTCGCCCCCATCACTTCGCGCCAGTGCTTAATCGCGTTCTCGCGCTCCAGCACCAGCAGCACCACGGGCCCCTCGGTCATAAAAGCCACCAGGCCGGTGAAAAACGGCCGCTCGCGGTGGATGTCGTAAAAGCCCTCCGCCTGCTGTTTGGATAGCCGCGTCATTCTCATGCCGCGAATGCGAAATCCAGCCTTCTCGATCATTGCGAGAATCTGGCCGGTGTGGCCCGACGCTACCGCGTCCGGTTTAAGGATTGCAAATGTCTGTTCGATCGCCATGTTTGATATCGCGCCGCTAGAGGCGGCTCTTGACCTTTTCTCCGATTTCGGCGGGCGTGGCGCACACCGCGATGCCCGCCTCTTCCATCGCCTTCATTTTGTCTTCGGCTTTTCCCGATCCGCCGGAAATGATTGCCCCCGCATGCCCCATACGGCGTCCCGGCGGGGCCGTCTGTCCGGCGATGAAGCCCACCACCGGCTTTTTGACGTGCGCCTTGATGTACGCCGCGGCGGTCTCCTCGGCGCTTCCCCCGATCTCGCCGATCATCACGATGGCGTGCGTATCCGAGTCCGAGTTAAATAGCTCAATCGCGTCCAGGAACGAGGTGCCGATAATCGGATCGCCGCCGATTCCGATGCAGGTGGATTGCCCGATCCCCAACCTCGGCAGTTGCCCCACGGCTTCGTAGGTCAGCGTTCCCGAGCGAGATACCACGCCCACGTGGCCCTGCTTGTGGATGGAAGCGGGCATGATCCCGATCTTGCACTTTCCCGGCGAAATAATACCTGGACAATTCGGGCCGATCAAACGCGAGGCCCGGCCCTTCATGAACTCGCGCGCCTGCACCATGTCCTCGGTCGGAATGCCCTCGGTGATGCAGACCACCAGCGGCACTCCCGCATCCACCGCCTCCATGATCGCGTCGGCGGCGTAGGGCGGTGGAACGAAAATCACCGAAGCGTTCGCGCCGGTCTGCTTCACCGCGTCGGACACGGTGTTGAACACAGGCAGGCCCAAATGCATCAGGCCGCCCTTGCCCGGCGTCACGCCACCAACAACTTTGGTTCCGTAATCGATGGATGCCTGGGCGTGAAAGCTGGCCTCGCGCCCCGTGAATCCCTGAAACAAAACCCGCGTGTTTTGATCTACCAGAACGCTCATGCCTTCACTTCCTTGGCCGCGCGCACCACTTTCTCAGCCGCGTCGCGCATGCCATCCGCGACGGTGAAGTTGAAGCCCGATGTTTTCAAGATCTCCTGCCCCTTTTCGACGTTGGTGCCTTCCATGCGAACCACGATCGGCGCCGTCACTTTCAACTCGCGCGCCGCATTCACCACTCCCGTCGCCAGCACATCGCAGCGCAGAATGCCGCCAAAAATATTGATCAGGACCGCCTTTACACCCGCATCCGAAAGCAGAATGCGAAACGCGTTCTTGATCTGCTCGGCGTTGGCGCCGCCGCCCACGTCCAGAAAGTTCGCGGGACTGCCACCGGCGTACTTCACGATATCCATGGTGGCCATCGCCAGGCCCGCGCCGTTCACCATGCAGGCGATGTCGCCATCCAGTTTGATGTAGTTCAGGCTGAACCGCGACGCTTCCACTTCCAGCGGATCTTCTTCGTTCAGATCGCGCAAGTCGAGCAAATCCTTGTGGCGGTATAGCGCGTTGTCGTCCAGGTTAAACTTGGCATCCAGCGCGTACACCTTGCCGTCCTCGCAAACAATGAACGGATTGATCTCGGCGAGCGAAGCGTCCACCGCATGGTACGCCTTGGCCAAGCCGATCATCGCGGCCACGGCGCCGCTGGCGCTTTCCGATTCCACGCCCATCCCGAAAGCCATGCTGCGAGCCTGAAACGGCGCCAGCCCGTAGCCCGGCTCCAGCGCCTCCTTCATGATCAGCTCGGGCGAATTCGCCGCCACCTCTTCGATGTCCATGCCGCCCGCCGCCGACGCCATGAATACCGGCTTGCCTTGCGCGCGATCCAGCACGATACCCAGATACAGCTCTCGTGCGATCGGCAGGGCTTCTTCCACCAGCAAGCGCTGCACGATGCGGCCCTCGGGGCCGGTCTGGTGCGTGATCAGCCGCATGCCCAGCATCTTTTTCGCGATTTCGACGGCCTCCGCTGCGTCCTTGGCTACCTTGACGCCGCCGCCTTTCCCGCGCCCGCCGGCATGAATCTGCGCTTTGACGACGACGCTGCCGCCGATCTTTTTCGCCGCCGCTGCCGCCTCATCCACCGAAAACGCGACTTCGCCCCGAGGCACAGGGACTCCGAATTTGGCCAAGATCGCCTTGGCCTGATACTCGTGAATTTTCATGGGGTCAAAGAGTTAGTTTACCTTAGAACCATGGCACGGGATCGAATGCGGCGCATCGCCGAAGTATTCAAACTCCTACGTGGTTGCGGACGACAACTTCCATTCCTGCAATCTTTCACGGTGGGCTGTGTTTTTGGATCGCATACTCGCCCGCATGCCTTAAGGGATTGCCCTTAGCGCACGCTCTTGAGGCTGCGGAAAAAGCTCACTTCGCTCCCTGTGGTCGCGGCTCTGTAAGCGGGCCGTGAGCGTTCCGAGCCGCGGCCGGAGGGATCGGCCACAAGTGAGCGTTCCGAGCCGCGGCCGGAGGGAGCGACCACAAGTGAGCGTTCCGACCCGCGCGGCCGGAGGGAGCGACCACACTCTTGCGTGCGCCACGAGGGCGGTTTACTCGAGAACGGCTTCGATGAGCCTTGGACCCCGATGCTTCACGGCGTCCCGCAACAGAGCGATGAATTGGTCGCCGGTTGCCGCGCGGCCCGCCGGCACGCCTTGTCCTTCGGCTAATTTCACCCAATCGAGATTCGGACGGGTGAGGTCCATCATGTCGTTGGCTCGCGGGCCGATCTCTGCGGCCCCGGTCCTGCGGCTCTCGATCTCCAGAATCCGGTAGCGGCGATTCGCCAGGATCACCACCACAATGTCCAGCCGTTCGCGGGCCATGGTCCAGAGCGATTGCAGCGTGTACATCGCGCTGCCGTCGGCCTGAAGCGCAATCACCTTGCGCTCGGGGCAGGCCACCGCCGCGCCCACTGCCACCGGCAGTCCCTGACCAATGGAGCCTCCGGTGATCGGCACATGAGTAAAGGGGCGCGCGGCCACCAGGTTCTGCAAGATCGCTTCGGCAGCAGAGATCATCTCATCGGACACGATGCATCCCTCTGGCATCTCTGCGGCCAGCGCCAGTCCGATATTTTCCACGGTCAGAGCGGCGCCCTGGGGCAAGCCGGGGCGCGCCGGTTCCTGAAGCGAAATGGAAACGGAGCCGGCGCCGCATTCCTCCACCAGCGCTTGCAGCGCGTCTGTGCCGTTCTCCTCGATGGACGCCAGGACATGCATCGTGCAATCTTCCGGCGCCAGCGTGCTCCTGCGCCCGGGGTATCCGAAAAAGGACACCGGCGTCAGGCTTTCCACCAGAATCAGATGCTTTAAACCAGCCAGTGCGGCTTCGGCCGGTTCCGGGAAGTAGGGGAGCCTCTGAGGGGCGAACGGTCCCACCCCGCGTTCCATGCGCGCTGCGGTGCGGTCGGCAAACACGCGCACTCCCGTGCCGCCGGCCAGTTGACCTGCCGCGTGCAACCCTGCGGCAAGCAGCGTGGCTCCGCCCAACAGCAATCCGGTTGGCTCGCCGGATCTCAGAATGGAAGCCGCTCCACGGACGCATTCAGTCCGGGGATCGCGCCTGGCGGCTGGCTGCGCTGGGGGCTCGCCGGTTTGGGGCTCGCCGGTTTCACTCCAGGAGAAATCAGCCGGTACGATGAGCGTGGCCACTTGCCCGGGCGGCGCGCATGCGGCCCGAACGACAGAAGCAGTATCGGCGCTCATGTCAGAGGACCGCTGGACCGTCCGGATCCAGCCCGACACAGGACGCGCGAAGGCTTCGATATCGGCCGTCAGCGGAGCGTCGTAACGCAGATGCTCCGTGCTGTGCTGCCCAACGATGTTGACCACCGGCGACCGCGCCTTCCTGGCGTTGTGAAGATTGGCCAGCGCATTGCCCAAACCGGGACCCAGGTGCAGCAGCGTGGCGGCCGGACGCCGGCGCATCCGCGCGTATCCATCAGCCGCGCCCGAGCACACTCCCTCGAACAGGCAGAGCACGCTGCGCATTCCCTCCACGCGATCGAGCGCCGCTACAAACTGCATCTCCGACGTGCCGGGATTCATGAAGCACGTGTCCACTCCGCGGTGGAGCAAGGTTCTGAGAAGATTTTCCGCTCCGTTCATGCCTGTCTCAATATGATCACAACTCTCGCAATTCTTGTTTCGACGCTTTTTCAAACGCTTGAACCAATCGATCCCCGGGATGTCGGCGTCGACGCTTTAGGATCGGGGCATCCAAGAGTTTTTGATGCAACGACTCGTCCTCGCCTACAAGAATTTCGCAGCCCATCAAAATATCAGCCATATCGGACTCGGGGTCGCGGCCCTGAACACCTGCAAGGTGCTGCGCCGCGGCGGTATCCCAGCCGCCGTCTGGCCGGTGGTGAATGCGAAAGACCTCAGCGGCCGATTGCAGCGCGATCCCGCCACTCACGTCGTCGTCTCGGCGCCCTGGATTCCCTCCGTGGACATTCACGCCCTCGTGATGGCCAACCCCTCCACGCGCTTCGCCGTCAATTGTCACTCCAATGTCGGCTTTCTTCAAGCCGATTCCAACGGTGTGCGGCTGGTTCGCGAAGCCATGGAAGTGGAGTCGGCTACGCATAATTTCCATCTGGCCGGAAACAGCTCGAAGTTTTGTAAATGGATTCGTTCCGCTTACACGCGCCCGTGCACCTATCTGCCCAACCTCTACTACCTCGAATCGGACTTCCTTCCGTGGCGTCCTCTTTATACCGGCGGCACGCTGCGCATCGGCGCTTTCGGAGCTACGCGGCCGCTGAAGAACTTCATGAGCGCCGCCGGAGCCGCGCTCGAAATCACGCATCGCTACAAGGCCAATCTGGAATTGTGGCTTTCGGCCGGGCGAACCGAAGGCGGCGGCGACACCATCCTGCGTTCGGCGCGCGCCATGCTGGACGGCCTTCCCAACGTCAAGCTGGTCGAAAACGGCTGGCAATCCTGGCCCAAATTCCGCCAAAGCGTCGCGCACATGCATCTGCTGCTCCAGCCCAGCTACACCGAATCGTTCAACATGGTGACGGCCGATGGCGTCGCTGAAGGGGTGCCGTCGGTGGTCTCGCACGCCATCGACTGGGCGCCCGAACATTGGAAAGCCATGATGGACAACGTGCTCGATATCGCGCGCGTTGGCCGCTATCTGCTCACCGATCCCTATGCGCCGCAGGAAGGCATCGAAGCGCTGAAGACCCACAACGCCGATGGTTTGAAGGCGTGGCAAGGCTTCCTCAGTTTCTAGCTCAGAGGATCAGCATGCAGTCGCCGTACGAATAAAATCGATACCCCGCCTGCACCGCGTGCTCATACGCCGGCAACACAAACTCGCGCCCCGCGAACGCGCACACTAGCATCAGCAGGCTCGACTCCGGCAAATGAAAGTTCGTCAGCATCGCGCCTGTCCGTTGAAATTGAAATCCCGGGCGGATGAACAGATCCGTCTCGCCGCTTTTGCCTAGGAACAAACTCTCTACCGCGCGGACACTGGTGGTTCCGGCGCAAATCACGCGCTTCGCCGCTCGAATTTTCGCAGCGTCCTCCGGGTTCACATGAAATCGCTCGGCATGCAACTTCTCTCCTCGGATCGGTTGAAATGTTCCGAGTCCCACATGCAGCGTCACGTATGCGATCTCCGCGCCGGCCTTCCGGCATTCATCCAGAATCTCGCCGGTAAAATGCAAACCCGCGGTCGGCGCGGCCACCGATCCGGTTTCGCGCGCAAACACCGTCTGGTATCGCTCTCGATCCTCGGCCGTATCGGTCCGCTTGATGTACGGCGGCAATGGCACGTGCCCGATTTTCCGCAGCAACTCGTACAGATCGCCGCCGTAGTGAAATCGCAAGGTCCGCTCGCCGTATTCGCCGCGGCCAATCACCTCCGCCTCGACACCATCAAATGCGACCCGCTCGCGCGTGCGCATCTTTCTGCCTGGATGCACCAGGGCGGTCCACGTTTTCGCGTCCTCGCTGATCGGCTGCACCAGCAGTACTTCCACCACGCCCGAAAAGCCGACGCGCTTTCCGTAAAGCCGCGACGGAAAAACTTTCGAATCGTTCAACACCAGGCAGTCGCCCGCTTCTAGGAATTGAGGAAATTCGCGGAACATTCGATCCTCCCAGCGATGCTCGGCGCGATACAGCACCAGCATCCGTGATGCCGCGCGATCCGCTAGCGGCTCTTGCGCGATGGACGGCTCGGGCAAGTGATAATGAAATTGCGAAAGGTCCAAGTCACACATTAGCAGTGAAAATCCTGGGCATCGAAACCTCGTGCGATGAAACCGCGGCGGCTGTGGTGGAGGATGGAATCGCGATTCGCTCTTCGGTCGTAGCCTCCCAAATTGCGCACGCAAAATACGGCGGCGTCGTTCCCGAGCTTGCTTCGCGCGAGCATCTGCGCGCCATCGTGCCTGTAGTGCGCATGGCTCTCGAACAATCCAGCGCGACTTTCGACGGCTTGGCCGCCATCGCGGTCACCGAAGGCCCGGGCCTGGTCGGGTCGCTGCTGGTCGGGATCACCTACGCGAAATCGCTTTGCCTGGCACGCAACCTGCCGCTCATCGCCGTGAACCATATCGAAGGGCACATCCACGCGGTAGTTCTCGAAGCGGGCGCCGGCATTGAGTACCCCGCGCTTGCGCTGGTGGTGAGCGGCGGCCACACGCACCTGTTCGAAGTCCGCGAGGGCTTCACCTACCGATTGCTCGGAAAAACGCGCGACGATGCCGCCGGCGAAGCTTACGACAAGGTCGCGAAACTGCTCGGCTTCGGCTATCCCGGAGGCCCCATCATCGACCAACTCGCGCCGCACGGCGATCCCCGCGCCGTCAAATTCACGCTCGCGCGCATGAAAGGCAACGCGCTCGACTTTAGCTTCAGCGGATTGAAGACCGCTGTTTTGCGCTGGGTGGAGCAGCACCATCTGAGCGCTGAAATCGAAGCCCGCCGCCGCTTGCAGGGCGCCTCGGCTCAGGAGTTCCTGCCGCTCACCCCTCAGCCCACTCTCGATCTTCTCGCCTCTTTTCAATACACGGTCATCGAAGAGCTGTTGCGCCGTGCCGCCGTGTGCATCGAGGAAATCGGCGCTCGCTCGCTCATCATATCCGGGGGCGTGGCTGCGAACGCGGGTCTGCGCGCGGCGTCGCGCGCTGCCAGACTCGCGTGCCCGGTCTTCTTCCCCACTCCCGCGCTCTCCACCGACAACGCCGCCATGATTGCCGCCGCCGCGTTCCCAAAACTTCGCGCCGGACAATTCTCGGACTTCTCGCTCCGCGCCCAGGCCAACCTGGCGCTTGCCTGATCCGGCGGAGTGAGCCGCACGCGTGAGCAAGCGGAATGCCCTGCTACCATCGAACTGATGGGTCCCAACACAGCGCAAGCCGAACAGCCGAAAGTCCCGATTGCCGGCGTCCAGAATTTGATTGCCGTCGGATCGGGCAAAGGCGGCGTCGGAAAAACCACCGTATCCGTGAATCTCGCCGTTGCGCTGTCGCGCCTGGGCCACAAAGTGGGCCTCTTGGATGCCGACGTGTACGGTCCCAACGTGCCGCTGATGATGGGCGTTCGCGCCCAGCCGCATTCTATCGGCGAACGCATTCAGCCGCTCGAGAAGGACGGCGTGCGACTCATGTCCATGGGCTTCCTGAATCCGGGCGATAAGCCGCTGGTGTGGCGCGGGCCCATGCTGCATAGCGTGATTCAGCAATTCCTGCGCGGCGTCGATTGGGGCCAGCTCGATTATCTTATTGTGGACCTGCCGCCGGGAACCGGCGACGTGCAGCTCTCGTTGATTCAAACCGCGCCGCTCACGGGCGCCGTGGTGGTGACCACGCCGTCGGAAGTCTCGCTCGAGGATGCGCGCAAAGCCATCCACATGTTCCAGCAAGTGCGCGTGCCTATCCTCGGCCTGGTCGAGAATATGAGCTACCTGCAATGTCCGCACTGCAGCGAGCGCATCGATGTCTTCAGCCACGGCGGCGGCAAGAAAACGGCGGAGACGATGGGCGTTCCGTTCCTGGGTGAACTGCCGCTCGACCCCGCGGTTCGGATTGGGGGCGACTCCGGCCGGCCCATCACTCTGGGCGATGCCGGCGCGCCGTTCGTTGCTATTGCGCGCGAAGTTCAGCGCCGCGCCGCCGAAGAGAGCGGCAAAAAAGGACCGTCGATTCACATCGAAGAATAGCGATCGAGGGCTGCGGCGTTCACGGGTTACTACGGGCGCGCCGTCTTCGCCGCAGATATACATAGGCGGCATATGCGGCAATCAGGACGCTCGCCACAACCGACGCCTCCTTCAAATTGTGATCGAGCACGCCCAGGATCTCCTCCCAGCGCGCGCCGAAATGATAACCGATGAAGAGAAACGTGCTCACCCACATCAGCGCGCCCGTATAGGCGAAAGCCGCGAAGCCGGGGTATTCCAGCTTCGAGGCGCCCGCGACAATGGCCGTGAAATGGCGCACTCCGGGCAAGAAATAGCCAATCATGAGCGCCCAATGCCCGATCCGGTTGAACCAGTCATGCACCCAGCGGATTTGTTCGTTGCGGATATGCAGCAAGCGGCCGGCGCGCGAATGCAGAAACTTCCAGCCCAGAGTGCGTCCGATGATATAGCTGCACGTGATGCCGCACATGCTTCCAGCCAGGGCGCTGGCAAACGCTGGAATCGGATGCAGGTCGCCCCGATAGATGAGAAAGCCGCAGCTTGTCAGCAGAAACTCATCGGGAACCGGAATGCCGACGATGCCGAGCACCAGCAGTCCGAAGATGGCGAAGTAGCCATAGCTAGCGACCCACTGGAGGACGGCGCTTTCCAACCAGCGATGATAGCGAAGTTGTTGTGGCGCACGCTCCCTTGAGCCGGCGGAAGAGCGTCACAATGTTGTTTCGCTCCCCATGGCCGCGGCTCTGCAAGTGGCCGTGAGCGCAGAGTGAAGATTCCGAGCCGCGCGCCAGCGGCACACCCGGAGATGACCGAAAG
>VFSW01007285.1_pt1 | contig 16092 bp, 14 predicted proteins | sample 5358111 | NCBI WGS metagenome assembly VFSW01 (sample SAMN11554181, study PRJNA540505) | mine drainage metagenome | isolation source: sediment from site ElyBrook_90M | place: USA: Ely Copper Mine, Vershire, VT | collected 2017 | reverse complement strand
GGAGTGGCCTGAGAAAAAGCTTCAATTACATCGCAGGTATTATCTGAAGATCCATCATCAACGATGACTACTTCAAGCGGCAGGTCGGTCTGTGTAGCAACAGTCACCAGCGTTCCGACTATAAAGCCCGCCGCCTCGTAGACTGGAATAATTACAGAAACATTCTTCGGACAATCTATAGGTTCCATTATATTGCCTGGGCTCGATACCAACGATTAAGAAGAAACAATGAGAACAGGGTTTCGGATGCCAACACTCTGCTCTTTGGATTCGAAAGAATTTTGACCAGCTCCGCAGGATTCAATATCTCATCGAGCAAAGACGTGCGGTGATGTAAAAGCTCTTCTTCAAGATTCAGTGCGCCTAATTGCTGCATCCATTCGCTTATTGGCGCGTTGAATCCATCTTTTTTTCGATCAAGTAAATCTGCGGGTAATCGCTTTGCCAGCACCTCTCTAAATAATCCTTTTGGCTTGCCTCCGTGCAAATTAATATCCGGCGGCAAAGAAAAAGCAAACTCTACCAATCTATGATCCAATAAAGGCACCCGACATTCCACCGACGCAGCCATAGAAGCTTTATCAGTCAAAGAAAGCACATCGTTTGGCAGGTAGGTTTTTAAATCCATTGCCATGCGATCATATGCGTATCCATATCTTTGGCTTGGCCCGGCAATGTCGGCATACTCATTTACGATGGCATCATTTAGCTCTTTATACGCCGAAAAATCGCGTAGAAGATGCTTGCACGCACTCAAATTAACACCGGAAACGCCGGATGCCCAAGCAAAAACCGGATTTGAGGCACGAATCCCACGGTGCGGCTGAAACATTGCCCAAAGACCTGCAACTCCACTGCGCAATAAATTTGGTATAGACTCAGCGACCCACGCAGGACTTCCCACACTAGGGGGCCAGTGCCGGGAATACCCGCCAAAAATTTCATCGCCGCCGGCTCCATTGAGCAAAACCTTAACACCCTGCTGCTCTGCAGCTCTTGATAGCAAATATGCAGGAAAAATCGCAGAGTCTGAAATGGGTTCATCCATACGATGTAGCAAATCATCTATTGCAAGCAAAGCCTCAGCAGCACCCATTTGAATTTCAACATGATGGGTTCGATATCTCTGTGCCACAAGTTGCGCGAACCGTGCATCGGATGAGTTTTTTCCCTGAAAATTAATGGTGAAAGTTCGCAGCGACTCCTGCGTCAATTGAGAGGCATAAGACACGATGGCAGAGCTATCTGTGCCGCCACTTAAGAAAATGCCAACAGGTACATCGCTGCGCATCTGCAGCCTAGTCGAATCTGACAAAAACCAGTCTAGCTGCTCTGTAGCTTCAGAAACCGCACCTTGCCACGCTCCTGTTGGTGATACAGACCAATATTGCTTGCTCTCAATAGAACCAGCACCCTCAACCCACAGATAATGTGCGGGATGGAGTTTCTTAATTCCTCGCCAAATAGTCTCTTCTCCAGGTACGTAGGCAAGTCCCAGATATTTCAAAACAGCTTTTGAATTAATTTCCACCTGGTATACAGCTCGCACTGCGCGCATGTCCGAGGCAAAGATAAATCTATCTTTTGTTGATGCATAAAATAAAGGCTTTACGCCCAATCGGTCACGCACAATCCAAGTTGCATTTCGTTTTTTATCAAACAACGCGAACGCAAACATGCCATTCAGCTCGGCAAGTAAATCAACCCCTTTTTCTTCATACAGATGAAGCACAACTTCCGCATCGCTATTTGTGCGGAATACGTGACCTCGTGCAACTAACTGATTTCGGAGCTCAATATAATTATAGATTTCACCGTTTAAAACAAGTTGCAATGTCTCGTCTTCGTTTGAAAGAGGCTGATGTCCTCCCTCGACATCAATAATAGACAACCTGCGGAATCCCATCCCAAAATATCCTGAAACGTAAAATCCATCATCATCTGGCCCTCGTTCAACCATTCGATCTGTCATTGCAGAAAGCTGTTCCTGTCTTACCGACAGGCCATCGAAGTTAAATATCCCCGCGATACCGCACATAATTTATTTCCTAAAAATCAATTTATTCTTAATGGTTGTGGGCAAAGTCAAATGGCCTGTTAGCTCAAATGTCTGACACTCACCAATCGAACCATACTCGGAGGAAAATACTCCAGCAATGGGAGCGCCTGATGAGCCCCTTATTGACTCTTGCTGAAGCTGATTATCTATGTTCAATGTTGCATCTATCGAATTATCAATCCACGTAAATTCATTTGCCCTTGCCATACAAACACGCGGAGCCAAATGAAGACGCAACATTATATAACACGGCTCGGTTCCAGAAAGTCGATCTTCGATTTCAAAAGAAGATGATTTAAGCGTAAACCTGCGCTCATGCTTAATCTTAATTTTTGCCAAGCGATCAAACCCATTATGCCTTAGGATCAATACGGTCACGTCATCCGATTTAATGAGCTCTGTTTCTACCCGAAAGGATTTGTACTGCTTTTGAAACCAGGATGGAGCATCCACATCTGGAGCCAAGCCATTTACAAAAATCGTGTTGTGCGAATACGCTGACCGTCCATACCGACCGAGTTCAGACTGAGTGTAATCATAGCGACCAGTGTCGATAAAGATGGGCAACCCGGAACGGTAAAGCACGAACCCGCCCAAATCTAGATGGCGGTGGTCTGCACGCAGATTCCCCTCGACGGCTTCCGCATGAACGACAAGAGTGAATTCATCATGCGTAATGCGATGCCAGAAACTTTGCGGAAAAGACAAATTCTCCAAGGCCGTTTTATCTACATTCCCTGCGCTCAATCCGAATAATGAAGCCCATCCATTGGGTTCCTGGCAAAAAGGAAGTTGTTCTGGTCTAAACACATTGGTTGCCAGATTGCACCAAGGCAGCGTGATCAGCCAATCGGGTGGAAAATCAGGGGAATTGTCTCCAACCAAAGGAATATACCAACGACCATTTTCCTCATCCAATATTAGAAAAAACCAGCATCGTCTTACAAGTTTTTCCGCATAAGGCTGAATATATTGTGCAACTTCCCCATGCCCATTCCGCAGCGCAAGCCAATGAATTTCAAGAACCCAGCGCGTGAATAAAAAATGATAATGTGCTGATGCTTCCCGAAGAAAACCATCTGTCGTTACCAACTTAGGAAGACGCTCTTTGAATATCGAAAACGCCAAGTCTACTGCATTAGGCAATCCGGATACTGCCCCGGCAAAAAATAGCCCTCGTCCATTGTTAAAAGCGTGATTACCAGTTCTTTCGCCTTCGTAATATTCAAGATTTTGCGAAATCTGCCTCCCCATAAATTGGAACGCCATCCGTATATCATCAGGAACAGACCGATCCCCCGTGTTCAGCAGAAAAATACTGCCATTCACGATGCGCTCACTAACTGAATACGCATCGCTTCCAAAATGCTCATCCTGCAAACAAGATCGCAACCATGAGCGCATTAAAGCGATTCCCTGCTCCCTAGAAATTTGCAGTGAATTATCTGTTAATGCATATAGCAACCAGCTCCATCTATGAAGCGAAACCGCTACTTCTATATCATCAAATTCCTCAAACCAATTAGGTTGGCTCTCGATATCCAAGTAGCCAATAGCAAGTTTAAGGCGACCATTAAATACACAGCTGTCTATAAAGCAGGGGATGACAGGAACGTATTGATCAACAATCAACTTACGTAGTTTCGCAATTTCTTTCGGCTGCGTTAGCTCTATATAGCTTGGTACGGTACGACGCAAAATGGTCCAGAATATTTTTTCGCTAAGGCTTACCAAAGCAAAAAATAAAAAACGGGGATCAAGGCATCTATGAAAATAGTTTTTCAGTTCAGGCTTCAACATTTATCCTAACCGTATCAATACAGGCCACTTCAATTAGCGCCCAGAATTTCATGGCCTTATAACCTTACATTTTTCATCACAAAGACTCCAACAGAAGCTTCCGCCAACGGGGTAATTGGGAATCAAGGATGAAAAAATCTTGCTGTTGTCGCGCTGTTCGCGGGGTAGATGCAACATAAGTTAGCGCACTTGCCAGCTCTTGTTGCGTGCTAACAAATAACACTCCATTTCGTCCGCGCAACGGGCTTTGGTTGAGCGCATTCGGATCAAGCACAGAAATGACCGGCACACCCGCACAATAGGCATCAACAGACGCCGATGTCACACTACTTGTATAAGCAACATCACACTCGGCCAACAGTGCCGAAACAGGCTCCATTGACATTTCCATTTTGAGTCCGGGATAGTCCTCCATTTGAATGGGGGTATTGGGATGTGATTTGACCGTAATCTTTGCAGGTTGCTGCAACAACTGAATTGTTTTTTCCAATAAGCGCATTTGCAACTGCGTATTGCTCATTAGATAATCCCCAAGAACCAAAATTCGAAGAGCGCCATCCGTCACATCACTTGTAGCGTCCACCCGTATTCCATTTTCACAAAGATGTAGATAACGCAAGGCCTCGACTTCGACCATATCATCAACCAGATACCCGCCATTTTTATAAGCATCAAACACTGCTGGCCCATTAAATAGAACCTGATCGGGTAAAGGTAAGTTGCCTACTCCCTTTCGATTGTAACTACGCGGATCGAAAAAATATCGCAGATCCCAGTATCGAACTGTAGAATGTGGGACTCCTATCAAACGCCCATGCCCCGCCGCTTTCCATGCAAAATTGAGCGCAATCTCCCACCCTTGATTTTCCTGCAAATATACGCCGATCCGCTGTTTCGGCAAACACTTCATAGCGGACTCTAACAAATTGAGATAAAGAATATTACTCATGGCTGCTAAACCAAACATAGATTGCCGCCAATCTTTTTCAAATAATGGCCAGATATCCAGGCCTGCACTTTGAGTAGAAGAAACAGCTTTGTGTAAACGCATTCCCAACCGAACTAGCCTGCACCAATCGCGGAGTGTTTTGAACACCACCTTTATATCAATGAACGCATCGAGCGTAACGTGGCTTTGCTCACCACGCCCTGTTTCGTTGAATTCACGAATAGCATTAGCCCCCTTTTGAGCTGTTGGCAGTAAAGCGTCCTTTACAAACAAATGAAGCCAATTTGTTTTACAACCCTCTCGTTGCAATTCATTCGGCAAGTGAGCCCAATAACGGCTTTCAAACTGGCCCTTCTTCGCTGCATCTGGAACCAAATTAAAAAGATAAGAGAAAAATGTAACGCGTCCTTCCGTTTGTTGCCACTCTTTTAGACCCGCATTCTTAAACGGCCAACGATCTAGCAAATAACGAGGTAACCACAACCATGCCTGCAGAACGCATGGAATGGAATCATAAACACGCTTAACTATTGATTGCGACTCTGACATTGCAGTAATTTCTTGCCATTCAAATCGGCCACCTTGTTGAAAACACCAAGACTGAATGCATTTTGCCAATGGGCGTTTTGCGCTTGCGAGGACTACTTGATCAAAGGAAATCTCGGATGCCCAATAGTCCAATGCCATCAAACGAATGGCGTCGGTAATTTGAGGTGACTTGGTGTAATTGCACTTCTCTGCAAATAGTGACATCCACCAATAACTAAATCCGTGACGCAATTCCAAGTGATCAACTACTCGCCGACCCTGGATGCGTTTCTCACCGAGTTCATATATCCATGCTAAATAACGCGCTTTTAGTTCATCATCATGATCCTCCACGAGTTGAGGAATCGATATAGCATTTGGAGTGGTGCCATCCTCAAAGCCACTCCATAACACTGTAAACCAATCACCCTTAGGTGGTGAATCTAATGAATCCCAAATTAACAGGGTGCTTTGAGGATTCATTGAACTTTTCATTTAACTTACACTCTTTTATTTACTGGATTTATATCAATGTTCATCTCCTTTGACGACAAATATATTTCGTTCAGGATTTACCCATTTAATTATTATTCTTACTCTCTAAAGTCTCGACGATTAAATCCAAACTCAACATGTCGGTAATTTCTTCGTCTGTGAATGTAACGTTGAATTCCTCTTCCAATGCCACCACCAATGTCATATGCCGCAGGCTATCCCACTGTACAAACTTGCCAAAAACAACACCAGCTGCAATTTCTGATCTATCTACACCAAACACAGAAGACATCAGTTCAATTATTTGATCACGCATAACTCACCTTAATATAGTTCAGATCATTTTCTAAATTTTCTACTATACTCAGCTTATACAACTTGCTATCACCTTCTTCGGCAATATGTATAAACCCTGCTTTGGAATAAAAATCGGACACCTGTTTATTCTTCGCAGTCTCTGAAAACTCTGCAAAGACTTTAGTCACGCCCTTACGTCTTAGCAATTGTAACAACTGCCCAATGAATTTAAATTCAATATTTCGGCCAAGAATCCTGCAACTCATCAGCAGGGTATCGATCTTTGCCTCTCCAGCCTGCAGGTGACAGATTGCAAGCCCTGTTGTACCGTATGACCCGAATTTATCCGCGACATCCACCGCCAGCACAAGATATGAAGAGTCTTCGATGAAATTCTTCATTTCATTCTGCGTATATCTGCGTGTCGTCAAATTGAACTGATTTGTTTTTTGAGTCAATTGGGAGAGTCGATCAATTGCATCCGGCGGATCAATACTGATCTTTATCTCAAGTTGTAGCGATTTTAAATAATCCTCAATGTTTTCAAAATTACCCTTTTCATTGACGCGCGCCAGCTCAGTCTTGTATTGACCTATCTTTGCAGCATCCTCCTTGGTTTCGGCGGGCTTATAAAAATAGCTATCAATAGCTGACCTAAACTTATTTACATATCCGGCATAGTCTTTCGGCACTTGCACAACGACCACTTCAGGCAGCTTCTCTTTGATCAGATTCACTTCAAAATCACTGTCATCCACGAAGACAAAACTATCCAAACCTATATTCAGCGAGGTAGCTATTCTTTGCAGATTTGTGGACTTGTCATCCCAATTAACCGCCTTGATAACAATAAATTGATCTGTCAAAACCATGTCTTGATGACTGCTTAATGCCTCGTCAACGTCTTCTGGATTGTTCTTGCTACACAATCCGACAATCACACCCTTCTTGGCCATCTCAACAGCCATGTGCTGAATTTCCTTGTACATCTTTATGCCGCTCAAGCCATCCTCCGCCAGTACCCCTTGCCAAAGCGTGTTGTCGCAATCAAAAATAAGCGCTTTTTTTACCTTCCCCGAAGAAGCCATGATAAAAGACTTGATATGTTCAGCATAAGAACGATAGAAGTCGATGCTGTATAGCGCCATAGAGCTGAGAAAGTAGCGTAGGTCGATGCTTGATTCTATTGATCTCGCGCAATAGATACGCTCGATATCGACCAAACGCACACATGGAGGTGCAAGGCGCGCGGCGTAGTCATTCAACTGGTCACACATCAAATCAAGTTCATTTTTCTTGCGGGAATTGAAAGTAAAGGGTGCGACCGAAAAGCGGTTAAACAAAACCAGTTTAGCTGCATCTAGATTCTCAAATACAAATTTGATTTGATTTTTGACGTGAGCAACCAGATCATCCCACCCGGACTGAACGAATTCATAAAATCGAAATGGTAGGTCTTCGACTAAATTTGCAGCATCCCAAAAAATAATCACACAGTCATAGCTGGCAAAGCGCCCACTGTCTTGAATGATATTGTCATATTCCCCAACTTCAACAACTGCGCCGATACCTTCCCGGCGCAACGAATATTCAATAATTTCTTTGGATTGATTGATAGTGATATTTGAAAGCGCTGCAATCCGATAGTTAAGCTCTAGTTGAGTGCCTAACTCTGCGTTCTTTTGTAATAACTGATGGTATTTAATTTCCATGCGAAAAATCTGTTAGTGACATAGTAAGTATTGGCTATATTCCGGTTCGCCGTAGCGCCGCCTACAGCATTACCATTCCGCCATTGACTCGAATGGTTTCCCCTGTCAGGTAATCCGCCTCTTTGGAAGCAAGAAAATAGATAGCATTTGCCACATCTACGGGCTGCGCCAAACGGTGGCGAGGGCATTTAGCTTCAATCAAAAGACGCGCCTTTTGCGAAACTTCAGATATTAAATCCGTCTCCGTCATTCCCGGCGAAACCAAATTGACTCGCACCCCCTTCTTCGCGAAATCAATCGCCATGCACCTAGCCATGCCAACCAATGCGGACTTTGCTGTAATGTAGTGCAGCCAATTGGGAACAGGCGCTTCCGCAGCTTGCGTAGATACAAAAACGAATCCAGATGAGCTATTTTGTTCCATCATTGGCAAAAACCGTTTAGCCAAAAGGAATGAGCTTTTGATATTGATGTCGATTTGGCTTTGTATCATCTCCCACTCTAAATCTTCCCACGCCACAGTGATTAAGCCAATCGTCGCCGCATGCACGATGGCGTTCACATAAGGCGAGACTCTTTTAGTGCTCTCATATAGCTTTTCAATAGTTTCAGATTCTCTGATGTCCCCCTGAACCGTGACTACCCTCACCCCAAGCTTTTGCAATTCATCTTTAAGGCGCCGCGCTTTCTCGGAATTGGAATTGTAATGCAGCACAAGGTCATAAGAATTTTCGGCAAACTTGCGCGCTGTTGCAGCACCAATGCCACCGGTGGCACCGATGATAAGTGCAACCTTTTTTTCTGTTTCCTCGAAAGGAACAACTCCCGCTTCTAGCTTACTCGGCAACATCGCAACCACTTTAACCTTGGCAACTCCGCTGGTAACTTTCTGTTTGCTGCCATTGAATATATCTGTTTGGAGCTCAATCACTCTCTCCCGATCAATCTTTTTCAACACTTTTGCAGTCACTGTTATCTCATCACCCACACGAACAGGCAGCAGAAATTCCAAACTCTGGGAAAACCAAAGCGCGCCATCTCCAGGAAGCTTGGTACCGATTAAAGTCGAGATAAAAGACGCCCCTAACATGCCATGGGCAACCGGCTTTTTAAACACTGTTTTACTGGCATACTCAACATCAACATGGAGTCTGTTGTCGTCACCTGTTAGTTCGACAAATTTCTCGATATCCTTATCCGTGATGATATGGCGTAACTCAGCATGATCACCAATTTTTATTTCTTCATACCTATCCATTTGTATTTTTACCGGTTTCTGCTTTTAGTTTGGCCAACTTTAGTCGATTTGCCACAACCCTTGCAGGATTGCCAACAACAATGGAAAAGGGAGGCACTTCTGAAGAAACTACCGAGCCAGCAGATATGACTGATCCACTTCCTATGTGCGCGCCTGTAAGTATGATCGAATTTGCTCCGACCCATACGTCATCTTCAATAACGATACTGTATACCTTTCCATTAAACTCAATTTTCTTCGATGTGTGACCTTGCGAATGGATGGGGATTCCAGCATCATCAATAACATGATTAGCCGACCTCAAATATGTACCGCGCGCCATTGCCACATCATTTCCAATATATACCGGATCACTATCATTGATCACAAGCTCTGAAAAATCTCCTAGCACAAATGCATTACCTAAATCCAAACCTGAGCTTATTGATATAACAGTATTCCTACCTATAAATTTCACGTTTGAATTTCCTAGTTTCTTTTTCCAGTAAATTAGCCGTAACCTGGTTCCGAAAGATGAATTAGGCATCGCAATGATGATCCACTCTAGTGTAGTTAAAATCTCTACGGTTATTTTTCTCAAAATTGAATTTTTATGCATTCTCTCTGACTATTGACTTTTAATTAGCTCATCATAAACTTAGCTACAGACTTTATCAAAGTCTGGAATTTGGTTTACTTCTAACCCTTCAATCGCAGCCCTGCCCATCGCTAAAATAGCTTCTTCGGCGCTCCCTCCAATATGCGGTGTAGCTAGAAAATTGGGCAAAGACAAAAGCTCGATATCAATTGGCGGCTCCACAGCAAAAACATCAAAGGCAGCAGCGGCCAATTTTTTTTCTTGGAGCATACGTTTCAACGCTACCTCATCAACTAGGCCGCCTCGCGCGGCATTAAGTAACAAGGCAGTTGGCTTCATCAACGCAAGCCGTTGTTCATTGAGTATGTTACGCGTGCTTGCATCCAAAGGAACGTGCAAAGTCACTAAATCCGATTGCGCGAGAAGTTCTTCCAACGACACTGGCTTTACGCCGTGAGCTTTGTAAAAATCCGGGTAGTCTCGAATATCATTGACCAGGATCGGACAACCAAATGGCTTTAACATCTCAACAAGATCTTTACCCACATGACCGCAGCCGATGATGCCCACTGTTCGGCCAGACAACTCGCCTCCCACATGTTGGCGCCAAGTACCGGAAAGTACCTCACGGTTAGCCGCATGCACATGGCGCAACATCGTAATAGCAAACGCAATAACCAGCTCAGATACGGATCGACGATTGACCCCGCCAGTCCATCCCAACCGCTTACCATGCACTCTCATGGCGACCATATCTATCATATCAAGGCCTACGCCATATTTGCCGATTGCTTTCAGTTCTGGCAAGCACGCCAAAACTTCATCACTAATTCGTTCTAGCGCTGTGATTGCTTTGTCGTGACCGCGCAAAAATTCAACGAGGTCATCCCCTTCTAGCTGACGACCCGTTTCATTGAAAGTCACTTGTTCATAACGTTCGAGTAATTCTTTGCGCAAAACGATATTGCGTGAAAATGAGCGAGAGCAAACTGCAATTCTTTCAGAGGTATTCATGTGACCATTCTCGCTTAATTCAATTGAAATAATCCATTAGTAGCAAAAACGTTATGCGAATATTGGTAACGACCAGGCAATATGGTAACGCTACCACCAGCGCCTTCAATTAGAGCAAGCCCAGCGGCAACATCCCAAATCATGATGTCTTGTTCTGCATAAGCATCTGCCGAACCCTTGGCAACTTGAAGCAGTGAAAGTGAAGCAGCACCAAGCATCCGTACTTTGCCAAACGGACTCACTAGTCCAATAAAATCGACTGTTGCGGCATCGGTAAAATCAAACCTAGATGGAAAACCAGTGCAAATGACCGCCTGATTTTTAATCTGAATTGCTGACACCTGAATAGGATGTTCGTCGATAAATGACCCAAATGAACACCCACCCCATGCCAGCTTGCCGGATGGATACTCACCAATCACACCGAAAATAGGCGAATCTCCCAAGTACAATGCTATTGAAACAGCACATGGAGCCAGTCCCCTCATGTAGTTCACTGTGCCATCTAATGGGTCAACAATCCACTTCAAGTCTCCAGCCCCATGTAACTCTCCAGCTTCTTCGCTCAGAATAGGAATCCCGGTTGATTTCAGTTGGTTAAGAATTAACCCCTCAAGCAGTACATCAGCCTTAGCTTTCATTTCTCTTGGTGTTTCTTTGGAATAACTGTAATTAGGTGTTCCTATATTTATTTCCGCCAAGGCCTTTACCGCATCTTGTGCAGCATTCTTTGCAAGAAATAATAACTCATCGTATTCAAGCGACATGAATAAACCGCATGAGGTAAGCACCCACCAAGTGATCAAGCACCATGTGTGCATCTTCTGCGGGACCATATTCTTTTGGCGCCGTCGGCACGTGAACACACTCGTCGGCTATTTGCTTCATCTTTCCGCCATCAAAAGCCGTAATAGCCACTGTTTTTATTCCGGCAGTTTTCGCAAACTCAAGAGTGTTAACAAGATTTGGTGAATTGCCCGATGCGGATATTGCAACCACTACATCTCCTGCTACGCCAAGTACCCGCAGTTGGCGAACAAAGACTTCTTCGTAACCAAAATCGTTGCCCAATGCGGTTATTACAGCCTGATTGTCTGTCAGACTGATAACGCGAAAAGGTTTGTCATAGGAGTTAGTGCCGATCGCCAAGTCATTGGCAAAGTGGCTTGCGGTAGCAGCACTACCACCATTGCCAATGAAATAAATGGTCGCTCCACGTTCTCTGGCTTCAAGCAGAGTGTGAATGAAGCGGCCTATTTCGGCAGTGTTCATTCCTTGCAATACGGTGTTTAAGTATTCCAAATAAGCGCCTGCGAAGGCAACTGGATCTTTGGTAAAAATTCGATCTAAGTTATTCATACACTGTATGGGTCAGGATTAGGGATTGAGTAAGCTTGCCTCCACACCGGATCGGCGTGATAAATTTTGTATACCAACTTCATTGTGTTAAGCGCATCCAAGGATGAGCCACTGCCGACCGGTTGGTCAGTCAGGATACTCTCGGAAAAACGATTGATTTCTTCTTCCCAAGAAGGATCATGGTTGTAGCGAGTTAATTGCTCCCTGGGGTCACCATTGTCATTATCATGATCCACAGTGACCACCGCCAGTGTTTCAGCACCATAGCTTTTCGAGCCGGACAATATTCCCCCCAGAATAATGCTTCCTTTTTCCAAGTTGATATCCAAATTGAAGCGGTGACGCCACTGGGTAGCCGACGAATTAAGCATGCCCACGATACCATCTGCTGTGCGCATCAATGCATAAGCATTGTCTTCAACTTCGTAACCCCAATGGCTGTTAGAAATATAACTTTGCACTTCGGTAAATTCACCCGCAAATAGTCGCATGAGATCCACCATGTGGATTCCCTGATCAAGCAAAACCCCGCCACCGGCTATCTCTCTTTTGGTGCGCCAGTCCGGCTGATTAAAAGTAATGAGCTTTGACTTGCCATATACTCCGCGCATGTTAATGATGCGCCCGAGTTCACCCGACCGAATTAGTTTCAGCGCATCTTGCACGGACTCATGATAGCGATGGTTAAAGCCGTACATCAGCTTGCATTCAGGATGCTTTTTCTCACTTTGAATGACCCGCACAATATCTTCCACATCGCGACCTGGCGGCTTTTCACAAAACACGTGCATGCCCAACTCCAAACCAGCTATCGTCACTTCCGGCGCGACCTCATTGGTCAGACATACAATCAAAATATCAAGCTTTTCTTTGAGCAGACTGCGATAGTCCGGGTAATAGCGAACTCCCTCTGGAAACACGCCATTCTCGTTAAACGCACGATCGCAGACTGCAACCAACTCCATGTGTAGATTACGGTCAACGCACGCGCGCCTACGCTTGCCTACAACGCCGTAACCGGCAATACCTACTTTTAATTTAGTCATACTTGACCCTCAACTATCGATTTTCTGCCAATTACCCATGCATGCGAACTTAAGCGGTTCGCAGCCAAGAAATTCTGGAAATTTACTGCTATAGCTTGGTCGGCGACAATGCGATTCAAAAAACGCTGCCCATTCATTAAATCAGGTTTACGCTTGATCGCATTGCGTACTATATCAACATCAAGCTGCCCAGGCGTAGAGACATCAACGTCAATTAGGCCAGCGCGAGCGAACAAACGCTCAAAGCCTGCCACAGACAAAAAATTGATATGGTGCGGAGGGAAAATACTGTTGGACTTATCCCACAACGTTTGAATATCAAACCCATCAACACATAAGGTACTGACAAATACATAGCCACCGGGCTTAACCAACCTTGTCAGCGTCTGAACAAACGCCAATGGATCGTAGCCGTGCTCCAACACCTCAAAACAAACCACCAGATCCGCATAGTTGTCATAACCCGAAACACTTTCTGCTATTTCCTCTACTACCTCAAAACCCTTGGAGCGACATTCCTCTGCGAGTGACTTCGATGGCTCTACTGCTAGTACCTGAGTGGAGGGATTTGCCTTTCTCCATTCATCCAGAAAGATGCCATATCCAGCCCCCACATCAATGATGCGCTCTATCGAAACATTCTTGCTGCGGCACAGGTTCGCCAGACGCTCGACGCGTGGACGGAAAATCTTTTCTCTTCTGGCCTCAGCTACCGCTGGAAAAAACTCCTCCGCCCAATAGCGAGATGATACAGAGTCCCGATAAAACGCTTCAAACGCTGCAATAGGGGGGCGCGGATTCTGAAACAGAGTGCCGCAATCCTGACAACTGGAGTACGCAAAGCCGTTTTTTTTGAACTCGCCCTGCAAGTGCTCGCTACCGCATGCCACGCACGGAATATTTAGGCGGGGAGTTTCAACAAAACAAAGCTCGGCGTCTTGCTCGCTCAATTCAAGATAGCGCTTCAACAATGCTTCAGGCCGGATATCACTTTCTTTCATAGCGTGAGGTAACGCGACAATGCTAGATCATTTCGAAGATGTTTCTCTGCCTCCGCCAATTCTGCCGGTGTGTCTACTCCAATAGTGAAAGCATCGGTAAGCACCATGCGGATACGCCCGCCCGTTTCCAGCACTCTATTCATGTCCACTGATTCATATTGTTCCAGAGGCGTCTCTTGCATCGCATTAAAACGCAGCAAAACATCGCGGCGGAAAGCGATAATACCCGTCTGCATATATCTGGGAAGATGCTCCCATCCCTTCCAGGGTGAGGGTATGGGCTCGCGTGAAAAATAAAGCGCATCGCTGTTTTGATCTACAACCACCTTAACATTGTTTTTGTCTACGAAAGCTTCCAAGGTTCGCAACCTGGATATGACATTAACGATTTCTACAGATGGGTCAGCAAAATGCTTCAATGTCTCGCCAATGGTCTCGGGTGATATTAACGGTTCGTCGCCCTGCACCATCACCACTACATCAATTTTTTCGCCGGTTTCACGCTCAATGATCTCCAGCGCCTCAGCGGTACGAGTGGTTGCACGATTGTGAGTTGTCGCCGTCATCACCGCCTTGCCACCAATGCTGCGAATATACTCGGCGATGGACTCATCGCAGGTTGCCACGTAGGCGGCATCCAATCCAGGCGCCAAACGGGTACGATGGAAACAATGACCAACCATGGGCATGCCCAGCATGGTAGCCAAAGGCTTGCCGGGGAATCGCGTAGCACCCAAGCGGGCCGGGATAATTCCAATTACTTTCATTGTGTTAGACCTTCCTTTGCGTTAGCGATGCCAGTGCGGGCGGCTACATCAAGCATGCGAATATCCACACTGTAAGCAATAAATCGATACCCCTCCGCGATAACCTGACGTAATCGTGATTGATCTGGTTCCACAATATGAAGTCCAGCGGGGAAGTTCATTTTCAGACCTGTCGAAAGAATCTGACTCATTGCCTGTTTGAATTCTGGGCGATCAAATTCACCGGGCATTCCCATCGAACATGAAAGGTCGTAAGGCCCGATAATGAAACCATCCACCCCAGATACAGCAAAAATCGCCTCCAAATGTTCCAGTGCATCTTTATGCTCGATTTGGACAATCACCACTGGGCCATCTTTTTGCCACTTCAGATAGTCGCCAAATCCAGAACCAAACTTTTGCGCGCGCGCCAAGCCCACCCCGCGAATTCCCTGCGGCGCATATCGAGTCGCAGCCACAGCGCGAGCCGCATCGTCAACCGAGTTAACCATCGGTATGACAATGCCATGCGCTCCTGCATCCATGACGCGCTTTATTTGGTCTGGATGGTTTGAAGTCAATCGCACCAACGGTGCCACGCCACACAGATCAATAACCCGGATCAATTCTCCCGCTTGCTCAATTGAAATAGTCGTATGCTCTAAATCAACCACCAACCAGTCGTACCCTGCTGACGCAAAAATTTCTGCAATGTATGAATGACCGAGGGTAATCCACGAACCAATCGTAAGTTCGTTAGATTTAAGTTTATTCTTAAGTGAGTCGTTCATTTTTTATCTTAAAGTATTGGCGAATCAAGCAACCAAATTGCATTTTTTAATGCTAAACGGGCAGGGATTCTATCAAAATCTTCCGGCGCTTGCCTTGCATTTACCAGAATCCGCGCCTTTGCTACTCCTGTGGCCAACACAAAAATCACTCTCGCTTGCGTGACAACCGACGGTGTAATTGTTAATCGCTCGAAAGGGGACTTGGGACCAATGATAGACAACACCCGTCGATTTTTCTCTTGTAATGCAGCACTACCAGGAAACAGGGAAGCAATATGTCCATCCTCACCGACTCCAAGAAGTAAGATATCAATCTTCTCAGGCAAAACTGATTCGTAGCGCAAAGCCACGTTCTCGCGATCCGTAAATTCTGCCTTCATGCGGAATAGTGAGCACCCTGCGGGTACACCCTGATTAAACAGGGATCGCATCGCCATCCCGTAATTGCTCTCTGGATGAT
>VFSW01007284.1_pt1 | contig 16093 bp, 13 predicted proteins | sample 5358111 | NCBI WGS metagenome assembly VFSW01 (sample SAMN11554181, study PRJNA540505) | mine drainage metagenome | isolation source: sediment from site ElyBrook_90M | place: USA: Ely Copper Mine, Vershire, VT | collected 2017 | reverse complement strand
TGCGGTACTGGGTTTAGAAAAACGGTTGAATTTTCTCCCCGAAAAGCTTTCGGGCGGCGAAAAACAGCGAGTGGCAATTGCCCGCGCCCTGGCCAACGATCCGGTGCTTATCCTTGCAGATGAGCCCACTGCGAACCTGGACTCGAAGATCGGCCATGAAATCATGCGTATGCTGAGGAATATTGCCAAGGACCAGCAGCGCAGTGTGGTGATCGTGTCACACGATCAGCGCATCAAAGATATTGCTGACCGTGTGTTGTGGCTGGAAGATGGCCAATTTCGTGAAATGGTTACGATGAAGACCGATCCGGTTTGCGGTATGTCTCTTGAAAGCGAAGGAGCAATTTGGATGGATTGGAAAGGTCAGCGGTATTATTTTTGCGCCCAGGGCTGCCGAAATGAATTTTTAGAGCAGCCGGATAAGTTTATCCCGGTATAAAATTGTCTAATTCATTGCTCAGGTAAAATTATGCGGTTTTTTCCCAAATAAAGCGGCACTCGGTGGCCCCATCGGCGATGCGTCGATTGAGCCCGCCACGATGAAATGTCACTCGATCAGGCAGATAGGAATTAAAAACTGCATTATCGATGAGGCAAACCATTGGGACGAGTTCGGGAATTCCCAGTGATACGGCAAGCTCGTGGAAAAGACAGCGCACGATCTTCATCTCAAACCGCTGGTTAGTCCGTTCCACGATTTTCAGTGTATTCCAGCGCGTGGTGCCGGTCCTATTGATCTCAAGCTCTTTCTCGATGAGGTTGTCAAAGTTTCTCTCGGTATGAACTGGATCGAACAGCAGATTCTGTTGAGCGACCCCGCCAGTTAGAAGTGCAATCCGCATGACCTCTAGCGCTTTAGTTTGCCCGATCTTTTCCTTCAAGTTAAGATAAACCCAGGCAGGCAATGCAATAAACTCGATGAATTCTTTTGGAAACCGGGGATCGATTTTCTTTTTGAGCTGGCCAACTGTCAAACTGCATCTCAGCATGAAGAGGGTTGGAAATCGCATTTCTGGTTTCAGTAAGCCGATTAATAATGGGGTTGTGATGGTACGCATATTGAACTTGTATGACATTTAATACTTCTCCTTATGTTATTCAGAATATGAAATCATCCCATCCAGCCAATTGACAATCGTCCTCATGGCCAGGCCGTAGTTCCCCACCTGACAGTGATTTTGGGCGCTCTCTCTGAAAGTAAACAGCCGCGCCGTAAGTGAGCGCGTGTGGCTCAGCCTTTTAATTTGCTGATAGAACTGCTCAATCGGAACATAATGGTCTTCACTGCCAGCCAACAAGAGAACGTCCTGTTTAACAAGCGGCGACACATCGGCCGTATTAAATAGCTTTATTTTTTGAAGGTAGTCATGGGGCGACATCGTACCGGTTACGTGCATACCCTGGTAAACTCCCCACTCCAAAACAGGATTCGACTTGATGGCCTGTCTTACTAGAGCGTTAACGACACCGGCTGCTCGAAAATTGAGCAGGGCATTCAGTAGACCCCTTATCAGAGGGTTCACCTGACGGAGGTTGGCGCTAAAGAAGTCTGACAGAATGTCATAGGCAATGACTCTTTCAACACGCGGTTCGTAGGCCGCTGCGCGAATTGCAAGACATCCTCCCATCGAAAGACCTATGAGTGTGACCCGGTTGAGCTGGAAATAATCCAGAACCGCTTTCACTGGCTTATGCCATTCGGGTGTCATGGGTAGACCTGATTCATTTAGGGCGCCACCTTGACCGGGGCCTTCGAACGCAATGATACCGTAGCCTTCATCGCGTAGATAGAAGAAGGCTTCCATTAACTCTTCAATGTAACTGTCAAAACCCCCAAAGAAAACGATCGTGCCTTTGGATTGGGGAGGTGTGAAGCGGTACACTGGCAAGTACCCTTCCCTTTGGCCGTTGGTATAGGGGATTTTATGAAATTCAATCTGGTCGAGTCCGTATACTTCCCTGATTGCGTTCAGGAATTCCTTACGGGCAATTATCCTGTCTGGGTCTTCTGGCCTCATAAAGAACTCTGCCGAGCGATAATAGAAGCCGGCTCTTAGAACATACCTTTGTTGTGATGCCTTCTCGGCCAGCGCCAGAAACTCACGCTTCCAATCGGCATAATTCTTGATGCGAGGTGCGATGGCGCGCATCTCGTCTATCATCGTTTGCTCACCAACCCAGCCGAACCAACGGTTCATCTGGAAGTTCATACTGGGATCTTGGTGTAGCTGATAATAACCTATTGGGAAAGTAATAGGTGCCATTTATTTTCAATTCCTTCAGGATGATCAGATAGTAGAAGTAACGTTTTTCGTATAATTGATAACCAGGAATTAAAGTCGCATCTTATACGACTCGATACGCTTTAATTTGTGGCGTCTTGCCCGCGGCGGTCTTTGGAATCGCGGTCACACGTTGTACCTTGATATAGGATGCGCGCGCTCCCTCTTGGGCCAAGGAGTTGGCAAGCTGACCAATAAGCGCCTCATCCGTCACCCCATCGTGCACCCCCGCGAGCATAATAACCAGACCATCGTCCGCTTGTTGAACAACCTGCCAGCCCGTGACTGGAACGATATCCATGACACGATTGAACACCAGTGGTTGAATGACCACCCGATCACCCGTCAAGGCGGGAATGTGCAAATCATCCTCAACCCGCCCCTGGACACTATCCAACACGGCAAAAGGCATCCCACAGGCATGCTTCTCTGAACTCACGCGCACGCTGTCATCCAGCTCGTATCGAATGAGGGGTTGGGTGCGGTTGAAGAGGTTGGTGATCAACATCTTGGCGCCGAATTCCCCGGGAGGCACAGGCTGGTAGTGTTCGTCTACGACCTCCACGACCACAAGGTCCTCGAAGAAATGCATCGACCGGCAAGTCTTATGCTCTGCGGCAATGCTCGCTGTTTCCGTCGCCACATATTGATTGAACGGCTCGTTACCCCAGGCCTCCCGTACACGCTGCCGCGTCTGCGGCGTCAATACTTCCGAAGCAGAGTAAACCACTTGTGGGTGAATATTCAGTCGATTCGCCAACTGTTCTTCGGCCAGAATTCCGGCCATGGATGCGTAGGCGATCAACACTTCCGGCTGCCAATCAGTCAATTGTTGATCCGTCTGCGGTAGTGGTTGGGTGGCAGGCATGCGGATGGATGGCCGCCACCAGCTTTTTACCGTTTCAGCAACCTTCGCTGACATATGCCAGGGGCTGATCGAAGCCACTGTTGCCATCTTTTGCCGATGAGTGAGGTTGATCGTTACTCCCGACCACTCCTGGCTGCGGGCAAAGGAGGCCAGAACGTAAATCCACTCTGAATTGTTGAAGAGGAAAAAGCCTGGTTGGCCGCTGCTGCCTGAAGTAGCATTCACCCAAAAGCGATTCTGGAAACGCTCATCGGCATGATCTTGCGCTGCATAAGCGCGCACCTCTTCCAGGTGCACAGACCGGTCGGTTACAAGTTCGTCGAAGTTTTCCATCAGCGTGGCTTTGGTCAGCACCGGCAGTTCCTGGAGCGGTCGGTCGGTGAGTCCTTTGTGGAACCGCTGGTAAAAGTGTGAACGGACATAGGTGTAATCGCACAGGCGGCGTAAGGACTCAACCTGAAATTTCTCCAACTGTGGGCGCGACCAGCGTTCGTGTTGGCGCAATTGGTTCAGTGTATACATGAGTTTAAGTAGAAATAGCATATCCATGAGTATATTCCTTCAAAGATTGATAATCTTCAGAATACTTTTCATATAATCAGGATAGCGCCAGGAATTAGAATCTACAAGCGCTGAGCGGCGCGCCTATAATAGGTAAAATTACCTATTCTGTGAGGTATTTTTACACCTGAGTCAGTGATGGGAAATTCCGAATATGTGGATGATTTCCAGGTAGAGAATAATCTTCCCTTATGATCTAGATTAACGACAAATAGATTTATAGCGATGGTAAAACAACCTGCCTGACCGGCCTTTAAACGTGTGCAACGATGAATTTAAAAATGCCTGATTGATCCAGGTCTTCACACTCTTCAACTTCCAACCCTGCGGCCTTAATATTTTCCATGGTCTTGCGATTGATATTGGCCCCCATCATCCTGACCACCACGGGATTGAGAATATCCATGATCTTGCCGATTACCGGATTGGGAGAGCGCATATGTTCCAGGAGAAAAAGTTTTCCTCCGGGTTTCAATACGCGTTTGATCTCCCGCAATCCTAGAATCGGGTCAGGAACAGAGCAGAAAACGCACGTAGCTACGACGTTATCGAAACTGGCATCCGCAAAGGTTAATTGCTGGACGTCCCCAATTTGAAGATTGACCATTAATCCCAATTCCGATGCTCGTCTCACAGCTTTTTCCAACATCCCTGGGGTCAGGTCAATTCCAGTTACCTCGACATTATTAGGAATTAAAGGAAGGTTTCGTCCAGTTCCAACACCGACTTCCAGGATTTTCGGCCCAGCCGCCTCCTTCCACATTCTCTTTAGCCAGGGCAGGAATTTTTTTTCCTGGTGACGACCCATCATATCGTACCAGCCCGAGTTGCGTTGGTAACGATTTCGCGTGACTTCGGTCAAATGAGCAATATTTACCATTATTTATAAATTAATCCTCCCCGTTTGGATGTTCAACTTCTCCATTCATAAATGCATACGGGTCTTGTTCAAACACTCTCAGGCACGCCCGGCTGCAAAAATATACCTTTTTACCCTGGAAAAGCGCTGAAGGGTACTGTTCAGGATCTTGGATCGTTCCCCCGCACGCTGTGACCAGCTTTTTATTACTCTCAAATTGATCGTTCAATTTCTGTTGCTCCGTTGAATAAGCGAAGAAATCATTTTAGGTAGGATAGATCGCTTTTCAATAATCAGTCTATCACTGAATGGTAGGTTGTTGAATAAGCTCTTCTACTTATTTGTAATTAGGCAATTAAGCTTATCGTGTACAAGGAGACTGTATCTTCTTTATAGGGTATATTGTCTCTAATGGGTGCTTCCCTTTATGCATGAATACCCTTTTCGAAATAGCCAACCCCCAAATCCCTTACCGTATATTTTGCTGGTAGGTTTATTGGTTGGGGTTGTTATAACCTGGATCATGTTCTATAATCCAGCATCTTCCTCTCAACTGCCAGCAACGAAAACACCGGCTTCTATTCCAACTGCCGGAACGACACCAACCGCTGAAATCCCCCAGGTTGTTGAAATCACCCCAGGCGTGAATATTCAATCTATTGCTGTGTTGGGGAAACCTGCACCAGATTTTACCTTGAAGACAGTCGAAGGAAAAGAAATCAGCCTTTCGGATCTAAAAGGAAAGGCTGTTCTGATCAACCTTTGGGCCAGTTGGTGCCCACCTTGCCGGTATGAAATGCCGGGCATTCAGGCCGCTTACGAGAAATATAAAAGCAAAGGACTGGTTGTTTTGGGGATTGATTTCACAGTCCAGGACAATTTGCAAGATGTCAAAGCCTTTATCCAGGAGCTGCATCTGACCTTTCCAATTCTCCTGGATGAAACCGGGGACGTCAGCGCCGGATTGTACGGCATGCGCGGGCTGCCAACCAGTTTCTTCATTGACACCGATGGAGTTATCCAACGCATTCAAATTGGGGCAATACCTCCAGAAAAGCTGGATGAATTCCTTGCCGAAATCCTATTGAAATAAGTTGGCTTTAGTTATTTCCAGACAGCGCATTTTCCAGATCTTGCAGCAAATCATTTACATCCTCGATCCCTACCGAAAGCCGGATCAAACCGCCAGGAACTTCTAAAGGGCTGCCAGCCACCGAAGCATGGGTCATCACAGCCGGGTGCTCGATCAATGATTCCACACCGCCCAAACTTTCTGCTAATGTAAATATTTTAGTGCGCGCAACCATTTTACGGGCTTCCTCGAGACCATCGCAATGAATAAAGGAAATCATGCCCCCAAAAGCCGGACCTTTTCCGGTTAACCGCATTTGCTTTTGGGCAACCGGATAACCAGAGTCATTGGGTAGGCCAGGGTATAAGACTTGAAAAATTTTAGGATGTCGCTCAAGAAACTGAGCGACACACAGTGCGTTTTGGGAATGCTTTTCCATGCGGAGCGAAAGGGTTTTGATTCCACGGAGTGTCAGAAAACAATCCATCGGCCCCGGCACCGCACCGACTGCATTTTGTAGGAATTTGAGCTGCTCGTAAGCCTTAAAATCGGTCGTGACGAGGGCACCGCCCACTACGTCAGAATGTCCAGCTATATATTTGGTGGTGCTGTGAATGACATAATCAGCTCCTAGTATAAGCGGGCGCTGCAATGCAGGTGATGCAAAGGTATTATCGACAGCCACCCAGGGATGGTTGGAATGGGCTTTGGCGATTTCAGCAACCCCAGCGATGTCGGTGATCTTCATAAGCGGGTTGGTAGGTGTTTCAAGCCAGATCAGGCGGGTATTCGGCCGCAGTTCTCGAGCAACAGCATTGAGGTCGCTCGTATCCACATAAGAAAACGTCAGGCCATACGGTCGCAGCACCCGCTCAAACAGGCGGTACGTCCCCCCGTAGACATCATTGCCAGCTAAGACATGATCGCCGGGCGTAATCAGCCGCATCAAGGTATCGATTGCTGCCATCCCTGAGGCAAAGGCTAAACCATATGTTGGAAGGCTGCTGCCATACCCTTCAAGTTCGGCCAGGCAGGTTTCCAGAGCTGCTCGGGTTGGGTTCCCGGTCCGGCTGTATTCATATCCCTTGTGTTTACCTACGTCTTCCTGCGCATAGGTCGATGTCTGATAAATAGGTGTAATGACCGCGCCCGTTGCATGGTCCGGCTCCTGTCCGGCATGGATGGAAAGTGTTTCAAAATGATGTTCAAAATTCATTTAAGAAATCTCCTGGTTGCATCTTATATTGAAGGTCGCCCAAAGCCTGGCTCCTTCCATCGTCTTGATAACGAACAAAGGAACCAGAATTTTGAGCATCTAAATCAGGCTTACATTGAGGTCGTAAAAAAATCGATCAAATCGATTTTGGTCAGGATCCCAACCGGCAGGTCGTTCTGGGTTACGATGACCACTTTCCCTCGCTCAAAAATATTAAGAACCCCATTCACAGGCGTGTCAGCGGTGACTGAGATCACATTTGGGTTCACCAACTGAGAAATTGTTTCCTCAGGATCGTGAACATGGCCGGCATGTAGCAGGTGGTCGAGCAGGTCCATTTCGGTCACAATTCCGATAAGCCTCCCAGCGGCATCCACGACCGGTACCTGAGAAATATCATGCTGCTTCATCCAGCCAACCAGGGTATTCATCCGGTCTTCAGGATAAGCGGTAATCAGCTTCCCAATATGTCGAGTTTTGACCACCTCCTCGACAGTGGCGTTTTGGTCACTTTCAAAAAAGCCATTCTCCTGCATCCAGGTGTCGTCGAACACCTTGCTTAAATAGCGGTTGCCCGAGTCTGGCAGGATAACGACCACAATTCCTTCAGGTGGCAGTAAGCGCACAATTTCTGATTTCAAAAGTCCAGCCACAGCTGACCCCGAAGTTCCACCGCTGAAGATGCCCTCTTCCCGCACCAACCGCCGTGTCATCCGGAAAGAGTCACCGTCGCTCACTTGAACCACCTCGTCTACTAGACTCAGATCCAAGGTCGAGGGGATGAAATCCTCCCCTATTCCTTCTATTTTGTAGGTCTTGGGATGCGGGTCCTCTGGCATTTTGCCTAATTTCCAAGTGTCATATAACACCGAGCCATCGATATCTACTCCCACAATTTTCATATTGTGATTTTGTTCTTTCAGATAGCGTCCAATCCCGCTGATCGTTCCACCGGTTCCCATTCCAGCCACCAATACGTCGATTTGGCCGGCTGTCTGATCCCAGATTTCCGGTCCGGTGGATCGGTAATGCGCCAGTGGATTGGCTGGGTTGTGGTATTGGTTGGCAAGGACGCTGTTGGGGGTTTCATGAACGATCCGCTGAGCCACATTGTAAGAACTACGCGGATCTTCTGGAGCGACTGATGTCGGTGTAATCACCACCCGTGCTCCGAGAGCTCGTAAAAAGTGGATCTTTTCATTACTCATCTTATCCGGCATTACAAAGACCGTTTTATAACCTTTTACTGCCGCTGCGATCGCCAGGCCTGCCCCAGTATTACCAGACGTGGCTTCTACAATCGTCCCACCGGGCCGCAGATTTCCGGAATGTTCTGCGTCTTCGATGATGGAAATGCCAATCCGGTCCTTGATTGAGCCGCCCGGGTTGAAAAATTCAACTTTGGCCAGTACTGTAGCATGGACCGCATTTACTACCCGGTTCAGGCGAACCAGAGGTGTTTTGCCAATTGTTTCTAAAATCGTTCGAGCATACCGTGGGGTTTGCAGTCTGGCATTTTTTCCATCAGTGAATTGTTCTAAAATCTGTTTAGTAGTCATCGTAAATTCCTTCGTTCCCTTCTACAGGCAAATAAAAAGGCGGCGTATCCGCTTGAACGCAACACAAGGATTGCGGGGCAGCACGCCGCCTTCTGGACGTTTCTTTAAAGTGATCTGTTATCCAGGCGGTGCGTTTTTGCCCCGCCGCATACAAATGCAAATCATGTTATTCATAATTGCTAACTTTATCCACATTCAAGATTTGAGTAATTGATATCCTGGATATCTTAATTCAAGTTACCAAATTTATCCATAGGCAATTACGCCCGTTTATTCATGATGTGGCTGCGTCTGACGATTCCGCCATCCTTTTCAATATGGCCAAAGGGAAGCAACCTAGAAAGGGATGACATCGCCACGCTTACGATACCAGATATAACCAATCAATGCACCCAACAGCAACCCAACCGTCGCTGAAGCCCAGTGAAGAGGATGTGGGATGAATATTAACCTGCTGACTACATAGCTCAGCACCCCCAGGCCAATACCCCATAGAAAAACGATCAATGGAATGCCACCAGGTGACTTCTTCGGTTTCTCTTGTCCTTCCTGGTGCGTTTTCGCAGATTTTATGTGTTTTTTCATTTCGACCTTTTCTTAGCAATCAATCTGGAATTTAAAAATTTTTGACCATGTCGTGAAAAACTAGAAGCATGGTCAGTATAGCCATCGTTTTTCACGCCAACAAGCGCCAAATCTATTGTGTTTGCACGAGCATTTATGCCTATTCGTTAATCAACACGAAAGTTTTATAGGCAATTTTGCCTTATGAAAGATAGGTATTTTGGCTCATATGGATTTGGATGATTTCCGGTAAAAATAACTAATCAAGGGAGAAGGATTATTCATATGACTATAAACACCATCGTCCTGCCTATTTTGGGAATGACCTGCGCCAACTGCTCCGCAGCCGTCGAACGCAGCATCCGCAAGGAGCCGGGGGTTAAAAAAGTATCCGTAAACTTATCCACTGAAAAAGCCACGGTGGAGATCGATCCACAAACTGGGACCGACCGGTTGATTGACCGTGTCCGCCGGGCAGGGTATGACGTTGCGATCGGTGAAGCCCATTTCGTAATTGAAAACCTGAGTGACAGCAGCGATGCCCTGATGGTTGAAAAACGCATCCAAACCCTGCCAGGTATCCTGCGCAGCCAGGTAAATGTCTCCACTAGCACCCTGCGGGTTGAATTCCTGCCGACCGCAACCAGTCAGGCCGACCTGCAAAGCACCTTGCGCAAAATGGGATTTAAGCTTTCCGAAGCTCCCACGGCAGAGGATGCTGAAGCCCTGGCGCGCAAGAAGGAATTAACCCAGCAGCGCCGCTTTCTGATCATTGGCCTAATCTTTACAGTCCCCTTGTTTATCCTTTCAATGGTCATAGATCTTGGGCTATTACCCGGATTAATGATGGATGCAAGTTGGGTTAAATGGGTTATGTTCGCCCTGGCGACCCCGGTCCAGTTTTATGTGGGTTGGGGCTTTTATTCGGGGGCCTGGAAATCGCTGCGCAACGGCAGCGCCAATATGGATGTGCTGGTGGCAATGGGCTCGTCTGCCGCCTATTTTTATTCGATCCCGGTTCTGTTGGGCCTATTTGAAGGCCATGTCTATTTTGAAACCGCAGCGGTCATCATTACGCTAATCAAACTAGGTAAATTCCTGGAAGCACGTGCCAAAGGACAGACTTCCGAATCCATCAAGAAGTTGATGGGACTGCGCTCCAAGACCGCCCACGTGATGCGCTCGGGGTCGGAGATCGAGATTTCGGTGGATGATGTAGTGATTGAGGACGTTGTAATCGTCCGCCCTGGTGAAAAAATCCCGGTCGATGGGGTCATCCTGGAAGGTATCTCCAGCGTGGATGAATCGATGCTCACCGGTGAGTCGATGCCCGTGACCAAAGAGGTCGGCGATACAGTGGTGGGTGCATCCCTTAATAAGAATGGGTTATTGAAATTTAAAGCCACCCAGGTTGGCAAAGATACGGTGCTGGCCCAAATTATCCGCCTGGTTGAGGAAGCTCAAGCCAGTAAAGCGCCAATCCAAAAACTGGTGGATAAAATATCCTCGGTTTTTGTACCGGCAGTGATCGGGATTGCGCTGCTGACATTCCTGGGCTGGTTCTTCTTCGGGCAAATGCCGGCCAATTCCGGCGTGAATATCTTTACCTTTGCGCTGATCAAAATGGTTGCTGTGCTGGTCATTGCCTGCCCATGCGCCATGGGGCTCGCTACACCCACGGCAGTCATGGTGGGTACCGGTAAAGGCGCCGAGTTTGGCATTCTAATTAAATCTAGTGAGGCCTTGGAGCGCGCCGGGCACGTCAACAGCGTCGTGTTCGATAAAACCGGCACTATCACCCGCGGCAAACCCGAAGTAACCGATATTTATGTCTGCCAGACCGGGATGGATGAAGAAGAATTGTTACGCATCACCGGAAGCGTTGAAAAAGGCAGCGAACATCCCCTGGGCGAAGCTATCCAGGCTGAAGCTGGACGGCGACAGATCACTCTTCAGGATCCGGAAAACTTTGTTTCCCGGTCCGGTTACGGTGTTGAAGCGAATATCGGTGGGCGCTCCGTTCAGGTTGGAAATACCCGCCTGATGGATGAAAGCTCGATTGACCTGCCCGCTGAGCTGCTTGCCGAACGGGAAAAGCTTCAGAAGGAAGGCAAAACTGTCGTGATCATCAGCGTGGACCGCCTGCCGGCCGGTTTGATCGCCATTGCCGATGCGATTAAGCCTGATTCCAAGCAAGCCATTGAAAGTTTGCGAGCCCTGGGTATCGAAGCTGTGATGCTCACCGGCGATAATGCCCAGACGGCCCAGGCTGTAGCTTTATCGGTGGGTATCCAATCCGTCCGTGCCGAAGTACTGCCAAAAGATAAATCCGCAGAAGTTGGATTGTTACAGGGAAAAGGAAAAGTGGTGGCAATGGTTGGGGATGGCATCAATGACGCCCCCGCCCTGGCTAAATCTGACGTTGGTATTGCGATTGGCACCGGTACAGACGTGGCAATTGCTTCTGCGCCCATTGTGCTGGTTGGGGGCAGTCTCAAAGGTGTCCCGCGATCCATCAGTCTGTCCCGCCGGGTTCTGCGCACAATCCAACAGAATCTATTTTGGGCTTTTTTATAAAAAAATATAATAATCCCCGCCGCCGCAATTTGTATCATTAGCCCCATACTGGCGGCAAGCGCTATGGCTTTCAGCAGCGTGTTTGTGGTTACCAACAGCTTGCGGCTGCGTCGTTTTACCACGAACTAATCAAACCACACATTGAAGGATGGTAAAGGCTAATGGATAGTATTCTGGTAGCTACCTTTATTACAGGTTTAACGGCCGGCGGGCTGAGCTGTTTTGCGGTTCAAGGCGGCTTGATATCCGGATCTTTGTCCAAACAAATTGAGCCAATTGTTAGTAAAGTAAAAGGAAAGAAGAAAGTTAGCCAGCCGACTTTTACCAATAAGGGCATGGTTTTATCGGTGCTCTTATTTCTGGCGGCCAAACTCATCGCTTATACCTTGCTGGGATTTGGTCTGGGGTGGTTAGGATCGGTGTTTTATCTATCTTCGACGTTAAAAGGTGTGCTGCAAATTGGGATCGGTATCTTTTTGGTGGGGAATGCCCTGCGGATGTTCAACGTCCACCCGATTTTCCGCTGGTTCACGTTTGAGCCGCCCTCCAAATTTACGCGTTTCATTCGCAAAATATCCAAAGGCAATGACCGCTTTGCAACACCCATTTTCCTGGGTGCATTGACGATCTTGATACCCTGCGGCGTAACCCAGTCCGCAATGGCAGTGGCCATCGGTACGGGCAATCCGCTGTTGGGTGCGGCGGTTATGTTTGTTTTTATTCTTGGGACCAGCCCAACATTCTTTGGGATTACCGTCCTGGCGACCGGACTGGCGAAAGTCTTTCAGAAATATTTTTACCCGATTGTTGCCATAATCGTCCTTGGTTTAGGGTTGTATACCATAGATGGGGGTTTGAACCTGGTCGGCTCGCCAATTTCGAGTTCAGCCATATGGGCCAGCCTGACAGACTCTTCCCAATCGGCTCAGGCGGCTCAGTCTCCTGTTTCTTCCGGTCCTCTTTCAAATGTAGTCAAGGTCAATGTGGTAAATTCGGGGTACTCACCGGCCCGTTCATTTGCCCCTGCCGGGCAGCCAATCCATCTTGATTTGACGACCAACAATACCCAATCCTGTTCGCGTGCGTTCGTCATCCCGTACTTAGGCATCCAGAAAATTTTACCTGCCACCGGTGAAACGGTAATCGATTTGCCGGCTCAAAAGGCGGGCACCAGCTTGCGATTCACGTGTTCGATGGGAATGTATAATGGCGTGATTCAGTTTCAATAGGTAGTATTGGATTCTTCTTCGTATTGAATTTCTTTTGGGATCGGATTGGTATTTCTCAGCCCGTATTGTAATCCACGTTATTTTTTTGCTCGCGATAACCCAGCAGGCGGAGTGCATTTAATACCACCAGGATCGTGCTGCCCTCATGGAACAGAATCGCCACCCCAATACCGGTCAAGCCAGTCAGAGATGCAACCACCAAGATAGCGATAACTCCAAGCGCGATAGCCAGGTTTTGCAGGATGATCCTGCGAGTAGCCCGCCCTAGCCCCACTGCAAAAGGCAATTTTTGCAGATTGTCGCCCACCAGGGCCACATCTGCTGTTTCCAGGGCAACATCGGTGCCCGCTCCTCCCATGGCAATGCCAACAGTTGCGTTTGCCAGGGCTGGCGCATCGTTAACCCCATCCCCTACCATGGCCACGACGCCGTACTTTTTAACCATATCCTGAATCGCTATAGCTTTATCATTGGGCATCAAATCCGCATAATAATCCGTAAGCCCCGCCTCCCGGGAAATTGCTGCAGCTACTCTGGCGTTATCTCCCGTCAGGATTGCTGTTTTTTCTATGCCGAGGTCTTGCAGTTGTTTCAGGGTTGCTTGAATTTCTGGACGAAGCGTATCGGCCAGGGCGAGTAAACCTGCCAGGCTTCCCCCCACTGTAATTAACACGACTGTCTTGCCGTTTTCTTCGATTGTTTCCACTTGCTTTACGATCTCTGGCGAAACGTCCACTCCTGCTTCGTTAATTAGTTTCAGGCTACCAAGCATGATCGTTTTTCCTTCCGTCGATGACCGCAGCCCCCGGCCGGTGAGGGATGTCACGGATCCGATCTTTGGAAATTGCACAGCACTGCTTTGCGCAGCTCGCACGATCGTCTGGGCAAGGGGATGACCGGACTGGCTTTCTAATGCGCCGGCTAACGCAAGTACCTGATTTTCCGAGTATACCTCAGGGTGGAAAGCAATCACATCGGTCACTTCAGGTTTGCCGTGTGTGATCGTGCCAGTCTTGTCGAAGGCAATTGCCTTAAGCATCCCCAGGCTTTCGAGGTGGGCGCACCCTTGACCAGCACGCCATTCCGGGCTGCCTGCGCGACGCCGGCTAAAACGGATGCAGGGGTGCCCAACGCCAGGGCGCATGGTGAGGCCGCCACGAGAAGGGTCATCGCTCTGATGAAAGATTCGCGGAAAGGAGCGCCAAAGAGCGGGGGAATGATAATGACCAGGGCCGTGACAATCAATACACCCGGTACGAAAATACGCTCGAACTTTTCCATCGTTTGCTGCGTGGGCGATTTTTGTCCCTGGGCTTCTTCGACCATCTTCATCACACGCGAAAGCGTGGAATCGGCCGCCAGGCGAGTAACGCTCACCTCTAATGCACCTTCCCCATTGATGGTTCCAGCGAACACAGAATCGCCTGCGGACTTGTCAACCGGGATAGATTCACCCGTCACCGGCGATTGATCGACACCTGAACTTCCGGAAAGGATTGACCCGTCGACTGGAATGCGTGTTCCGGGACGGACGGTGACAATATCTTTGAGCAGCAGCTGTTCAACAGGAATTTCCTGTTCCGTTCCATCGCGGCGCACGAGGGCTGTTTTTGGCGTCAGATCGGCTAATGCTTCGATCGCGGAACGAGCCTTTTCGAGTGCGCGTTCTTCCAGGGCATGCCCTAGACTAAACAGGAAGATCAATAATGCCCCTTCGGCCAAATCCCCCAGCGCCGCTGCACCTAGAGCTGCCATCACCATCAGCAGATCCGTATCAAAGTGGCGTTCCTTGAGTGCGTGAAAAGCATGTTGGGCAATTTCCCAACCACCTACGACGTATGCAATGATAAAAAATACCCAGCTGAGCAGCGTGGGTAAACCGAGGAATTGCGCCCCAACCCACCCGATCAACAGAAGCAAGCCTGAGGCCAGGCTCATCAACAGTTCCTGGTTTTCTTTCAGCCATTTCTGGGGACCTACTATAGGGATTTCATATCCCAAGGATTGGATGCGCTTTTCAATTCCCCGGTGAGTTAAAGTGTGGGTATCGTATTCGATCCACAATTTCTTGGCGGCATAATTGACCTGGGCAGTCAATACACCATCCATCCGACCTAAACTGTGTTCAACCACCAACGCACAATCCGAACAATCCATGCCATGAATCGAGATCACCTCGTGTTTATAGCGGTTGATAATTTCCACGCCCGCCCGTTCAGCCAATCGCTTAACCACGGTAACACTTGTTTTTTCGGGGTCATAATGTAGACAGAGTTTTACTTCACCATCATCGGATTTTTCCAGATGCGCCTTCTGCATCTCGCGCTGGTTTTGTAAGGCTGCTTCCAAACGCTTAATGCAGGAATCCTGGTCTGACTCTATCCCCGGCAGTAATGAACGAATCTCCAATTCAATCGTTTTTTCCATGCTAGATCCTTGATTTAAAAATTACAACCAGCGAGGTACGCGCTGGTTGTATTCTTGATAGGCAGCGCCATGTGTTTTCAGCAGGTGTTCCTCTTCCAACCGCACCTGGATTTGAAGCAATACGAAACCCAATCCAAAGGTCAATAAGCTGATCGCATTCGGAAAGGTTACCAGCAATCCAAGGAGCAGCCCAATCATGCCTAGAAAGATTGGGTTACGAGAGCGGGCGAAGATGCCTGTTTGCACGAGGCTAGACGGATGGTATGGGTCGATCCCGATGCGCCAGGCGTTCCCCATTTGGATCTGTGCGAAGATTACCCAGCCAAGGGAGATCGTGAGGACGGCAAGACCGACAATGGTAAGCGACGAAGTTTCTAACCAGGAGATCGGGATCAAATAACCATAAACCTGATCGGATATTGAGTGAAAACCCACTATAACTACGCAAAACACCCAGGTAAAACTCATTGCTTTCCCAATGGTGTCGTGCGCGTTATCAGTTCTTGAAAATCTAAACGGATTAACCCCAGTCTGTTTCCAGACCTGGTAGGATCTCCACACAAAAACAAGACCAAAAAATAGAATCAGGTAAACTGGAAGAAGAATTTTGAGGATAGTATCCATGTTTTGTCTTCCGCGAGTGTTCATTAGCCGTGCTGAATATGTTTTAAACCAAGCTCGTATAACTCACGTATGTGTTCATCGTCGAGGGTGTAAAAGATTTCCCTACCAAGCCGGCGCGATTTGACCAGCCGCAGGTCGCGCAGCGAGCGAAGCTGGTGTGAAACCGCACTTTGCGACATGCCCAGGACAGCGGCCAGATCGCACACACAAAGCTCGGCGTTTGTAAGGGCACTGATCAATCGAACGCTGGTGGGA